>ERZ827520.568-NODE-568-length-57307-cov-16.143995_pt1 | contig 57307 bp, 54 predicted proteins | sample MGYA00519581_ERZ827520 | MGnify/ENA primary metagenome ERZ827520 (study PRJEB31778, sample SAMEA3449339) | human gut metagenome | biome: human gut; feature: human-associated habitat; material: faeces | place: United Kingdom | collected 2010/2012 ... | reverse complement strand
GCAGAACACCCATACGTTCTTGAACGCGCCGATATCAGCACTATTAAAAGCCATTATTTTGTATCCCTTCTTTAGATTTTCACAAGCATCATCGTGAGCCACGGCTCAAAAGCCTCGCAGAGTTCGTGTCCGCAGACGCGAAATATTTCAATCATTTTTCCGACGTCGGTGCGTTAAGAAAATATGCCGGTGGCATATTTTTAGCATCCGATCTCAGCGGCTATGCCGCTGAGACAGCCCTCTCGTTTCAACCGCACCATCAACGGGCGCGCGTACCCCAAGGGCACTTGTTCCGCTTCGCTCCACTGCGCAGTCGGCCGTGAACCCCACGCATGAAAACCTGTTTTCATGCGCTTCACAAAAATGCTTGCATTTTTGTGAATTTTAGATGATGTGCTTGGCCGCCAGAATACCGGCCAGTTTGTCGGTGGTCTCCTTGCCGGAGCCTTCCAGCATCATGCCGGCGCCCTTCTGGGGAGGCGTAAAGGAGGTGAGGATATTGGTGGGAGAACCGGCCAGACCGATGGTGCTCTTGTCGATCAGGGGGTGATCCTTCAGGGTCTCATAGGTCATGGTGACCAGAGGCTTGGCGAAGCACTCCTCGATGCCGGAGACGGACATATAGCGGGGCTCGTTCAGCTCCTTGATGCAGGTGATCATGCAGGGGGTCTTGACCTTGACGGTCATGTAGCCGTCCTCCAGCATGCGCTTGACGGTGACGGTATTGCCCTCCAGCTTGATATCGCCGGCGTAGGAGATCTGGGGCAGGTGCAGCTTCTCGGCGATCTGGGGACCCACCTGGGCGGTATCACCATCGATGGCCTGACGGCCGGCCAGGATGATATCGTCAGCCTCAACACCGTAGGTGTCGATGGCGGCGGCGATAATCTGGGAGGTGGCGTAGGTATCGGAGCCGCCGAACTCGCGGGCGGTGATCAGGACGCCTTCGTCCACGCCCATGGCCATCAGCTCACGCAGCATACCCTCGGCAGGGGGAGGGCCCATGGTGAAAGCGATGACCTTGCAGCCCAGCTCGTCCTTCAGGGCCAGGGCAGCCTCGACGGCGTTCAGGTCGTCGGGGTTGATGATGGTCTGCATGGAAGCGCGGTCCAGCGTACCATCGGGATTCACGGCCACCTTACCGGAGGTATCGGGGACCTGCTTGACAGTGACAAAAATCTTCATATTTCTCGTACCTCCTTGCTTACTTCAGCAGATTGCCGGCGATGACCATCTGCTGCACCTGAGAGGTGCCCTCGTAGATGGTGGTGATGCGGGCGTCGCGGTAGATGCGCTCCACCTTGTACTCGCGGATATAGCCATAACCACCGTGGATCTGCACGGCCTTGTAGGCGCAGCGGTTGGCGGCCTCGGCGGCGAAGTACTTGGCGATGGAGCAGGCGGAGCTGGCCTCGGGGCTGTTGGCATCCTTCAGCACGGCGGCGTGATAGACCAGCTGGCGGGCGGCCTCGACATCGGCGGCCATGTCGGCCAGCATGAAGCTGATGCCCTGGAAGTCGGCGATGCGGCGGCCGAACTGCTTACGCTCCTTGGCGTACTTGACGGCCTCGTCCAGCGCGGACTGGGCGATACCCACGGACTGGGCAGCGATGCCGAGACGGCCGCCGTCCAGGGTCTTCATGGCGATCTGGAAGCCCTTGTGCAGGGGGCCCACCAGGCAGTCCTTGGACACACGGACATCCTCCAGCACCAGGTCGCAGGTGGGATAGCCGTTGATGCCCATCTTCTTCTCGTGAGCGCCCAGGGAGACACCGGGGAGCTTCATATCCACCACGAACATGGAGATGCCCTTGCTGCCCTTGGCGGTCAGGTCGGTCTTGGCGAAGACCACGGCCCAGTCGGCCATGGGAGCGCCGGAGATGAAGCACTTGCGGCCGTTGATGATGAAGTCGTCACCGTCGGCGATGGCGGTGGTGGTGGTGCCGCCGGCATCGGAGCCCGCGCCGGGCTCGGTCAGGCCGAACACCATGATCTTCTCGCCGCTGGCCACGGCGGGCAGGTACTTCTGCTTCTGGGCCTCGTTGCCGCCCAGCAGCAGCGGGCCGCCGCCCAGGGAGTTGGAGGTGTTGGCGTAGATGGACAGCACGGCGTCCACGCGGGCCAGCTCCTCTACCATCAGGGCATAGGTCAGGCTGTCGGCACCGGCGCCGCCGTACTCCTTGGGGATCTTGACACCCATGAAGCCGTAACGAGCCATCTTCTTGTGCATATCCCAGTTGAATTCGCCGGTCTCATCCAGCTCGTCCTGGATCTCCTTGGTGAATTCCGTCTCCGCGAACTGGCGGAACAGCTTGCGCTGCATCTCGTGCTTCTTGTCGAGAATCATTCGTTTTCCTCCTATTGTTACTTTACTAATTGGTTCAGCAGGGGATCTCGTGGCTGGACTTACCGGTGGTCAGGATCTCGTGGATGCTGTCGATGCCGCAGCGGGCCATGGACTCGGCGGCTTCCTCGGTAAAGAACGCCATGTGGGGGGTGTGGTATACGTTCACGAAGGAACGCAGGTACTTCAGCTTGAAGTAGGGCATGCCGGGGGTCTTGATGATATCGTCGTTGTGGGGAACGTGGATGATGCCGGTCTCGCCGGGGAAGGCGTCCATAAACAGGGCGCCGATCTTCTCGGTCTCGACACCCTCGATGATGGCGTCGATGTCCACCAGCTCACCGCGGGCGTTGTCGATCAGCACCACGCCGTCCTTCATCTTGGACAGGGCGTCACGGTTGATCATGCCGGTGGTCTCGGGCAGCAGGGGGGTATGGATGGTGATGATGTCGGACTCGCGGTACAGAGTATCCAGATCCACATACTCGGCGTACTGACGGACGGCGTCGTTCTGGTACACGTCGTTGGCCAGAATGCGGCAGCCGAAGCCGCTGAGGCACTTGATGACGGTATAGCCGATCTTGCCGGTGCCCATGACGCCCACGGTCATGGTGCGCAGCTCACGGCCCATTTTGCCCTTCAGGGTGAAGTCGTTATCGTTGGTGTTGTAGAGGGCCTTCTTGAACTTGCGGATGCACATCAGGATGGCCATGACGGTGTACTCGGCCACGCCATTGGGGGCGTAAGCGCCGTTGCACAGGCGGAAGCCCAGAGAGCGGGCGTAGTCGCAGTTCATGTGGTTATAGCCCACGCAGCGGCTGGCCAGCACCTTGACGCCGTAGCCCCGCAGCTCATCCAGCACCTCGTTGCAGTAGTCGGACTGGCCCAGGGTGGTGACGCCGCCGCAGCCGACGGCCATGTTGGCGGTGGTGGGATCCAGGTTGGCGGGGGTGGACACCAGCTCGATGCCGTACTCCTTGCACAGGGACTCGATAACGGGCTTTTCGTCGGGACGCACTTCGTAAGCAGCGATCTTCATATTTTTCTCCTTTTCCGGCATGGCCATCCGCCGCTCCTCAACAGCGGACGGCCTGCGTTTCATTTCCTACTTTTCCGATTTTGATGGGGGTATCGCTCAGTCCTTCAGGGCGGGATCCATGGAGGCGGCGTCGCCGGCGGCGATCATGGCGGCCACCTGCTCGTCGGTATAGCCCAGCTTCTTCAGGATCTCCTCGGTCTGCTCACCCAGGTACGGGCCGCGGTTATAGGGGGGCAGGGGGGTCTCCTCGAACATGACGGGGGGACGCACCATGGTGCGCTTGGCGCCGTTGGGGTACTCCATCTCATAGAAGCAGTCGGCGGCCCATGCCTGCTTATCCACCAGGAGCTGATCCCAGGTCTGGGCGATGGCGTAGGGCAGGTCGTTGGCGTCCATCAGGGCGCACCACTCGTCCAGGGTACGGGTAGCCATCTCGGCCACCAGGAAGTCATAGAACTCCTCGATGTTGGCCTGCAGGTTGGTCTGGGGATAGTAGCGGGGATCCTCGGCCATCTCGGGGTGGCCGATGGCGCGCATGAAGATGGGATAGTGGCGATTGTACTGAGGCATGGCGATCTGGAGCCACTTGTTGTCCTTGGTCTTGTGGGCCACCACCAGGGGGTTGGGCAGGGTGCGGCGGGACAGGGGGAACTGGGTGGCGGGGTCGCCGTACTGGTTGGACTGGAGCATCAGGGAGACATCCCAGATGGCGCTGTGGAACAGGGAGACGACGACGCGGTCGCCCTGGCCGGTCTGCTTGGCGCGGTACAGGGCCGCCAGCACGCCGGAGGCCAGGTACAGGCCCACCTGGTGGTCACCGAAGCCGGCGATGGTCAGCATGGGCAGGGAGTCCTTATCGAACAGGGTGCCCAGCACGCCGCCGCGGGCAAAGAAGGCGGTGAAGTCGAAGCCGGGGAGATCCTTGTCGGGGCCCTTCTCGCCGTAGCCGGAGACGAAGCCGTACACCAGGGCGGGGTACTTGGCGTGGAGGGTATCGTAGTCCAGGCCTGCCTTCTTCAGGGGGTTCTGGCGCCAGTTGGTGATGAAGATGTCCGCCTCGGCGATCAGCTTCTCCAGGGCCTCACGGCCGGCGGGAGACTTGGTGTTCAGGGCGATGCAGGTCTTGTTGGCGTTCTCCAGGTCGTAGGTGGTGTTCTCCTTCTGATCCTGGGGACGGCCCTCGTTGACGGCGGTGTAGCGCAGGGGGTCGCCTGCGGGAGCCTCAATCTTGATGACCTCGGCGCCCAGGTCGGCCAGGAAGCGTGCGCAGCAGGGCGCGGCGATGAAGGTAGCCAGCTCGACGACCTTGATGCCCTCCAGCGGGCGTTTGATCTCACTCATGGGTTTGGTTCCTCCTATATTGTTCTTTTTTTGCTTGATTACATGGTCAGCATGTCGCGGAAGGTCTCGATATTGGTGCGGGCCTGTTCGAACTGTACCATCTGGCGGTCGATCTCCACCACGGTGACAGGGATGCCGGCGGCCTCGCAGGCCTTCTTGATCATGACGTAGTCGAATTCCTCGGGGTCGCAGAACTTGGTCATGGCCACCAGAACACCCTTGGCATTGCGGGCCTTGGCGGTGTCCACGATCCACTGGACGCGGGGCTTGGCGGCGTTATAGAGCACGGAGCAGTTGTCCATGTCGGCAAACTTCTGGGCCAGGGCGGTCAGGGCGTCGTCACCGGCGGGCACGTCGGTGCGGTACTGGCGGGACTGGGCGGCCACGTCATCGGCCACGATGTGCAGGCCCAGATCGTCCAGAATGGCGTTGAAGCCGGGGGCGTCGGTCAGGATGCCGGACAGCAGGATGGGAGTCTTTTCCGCGGCGGGGGTCTGGGCCTCCAGCGCGGCGATCAGCTGGTCGATGAGGGCGGTGTGCTCCTCCTTGGTCATGAAGAAGGCGGACTTGAAGGCATCGCTGCGCTGCTGCGCGGTGACCTCGGGATGCTTTGCCAGCACCTCGTCCAGCTTCCGCATGGCGGCGTTGTGGCGGTTATAGACGGCGTTGGACTGGGCCAGCCTGGCGTCGTCAAACTTGCCGCCCAGCTTCTCCAGGTCGCGGATCACGCGCTCGTAGCCGGCCTTGGTGAAGGCCACGCCGTAAGCGGGCTTGCGGTTCTGGGGATAGGTCATGGGGATGAAGGGGATGGAGGGCACGGCGTACTTCCAGTTCTCGCCCATGGTCTTGAGGGTGTCGCACAGGGAGGGGATCACGATGGCGGACGCGCCGTCATACGCGCCGTTGATGCCCAGCTCCAGGGCGGACTGGACGATGGAGCACAGGAAGGCGGGGCAGTATTCCTTGGCCCGGCGCAGCTCGGTATCCGCGCCCCAGGCGCCCATGGGGACGAAGCCCATGGAGTGGATCAGCTCGTCGGGGGTGTAGACGGGAGCGCACAGCACGATCTTCTTGCCCTGGGCCAGATATTTGTCCATCTGGGCCTTGGGGTTGGCGGCTACTTCATGCAGCTTGGCAAACACTTCGTTGGTGGTCATGTTCAGTTGGCTCCTTTCTGCTCTTTGTTGGCTTCCATGATCTCCATGAGGCCCTGGACACGGGTGTCATACTGGGCTTCGGAGAAGTTGCGGGGGTCGGCCTGGTCGCCGTCGAAGCTGGCCACGGGGATGTCGCAGGCCTTACCCACCTGGCGGCCTATCTCGTACATGAAGCCGCTCCACAGCTTGCAGGAACGGTTGGTATGGATCAGCATGCCCTCCACGTGGTTGTCCTGGCACAGCTTGATGCGCTTGTCGCGGGACTTTTCCAGGTTGATGGCGTTGGGCACGGAGCAGTAGGCCTTGATCATGCCCTCGAAGGAGTCGTAATCGTAGCCGAAGGCGTCGGCATAGATGGTGGTGACCATGTTGATGCCCCGGGACTTCAGACCGGTGGAGGTGGCACGCAGGTAGGGCCAGCAGGCGATACCCTCGAACAGGATGCGGTACTTCTCTTCCGTGCGGAAGGTGGAGGTGCCGTTTTTGTGGTTTTCCATGTACTCCTTATACAGGGTCTCCATGGCGTCGCCGGAGCACTCCTTGCCGCGGGCGGTGACCATGACGGCCATGTGGTTCAGCAGGTCGAAGCCGTTGAAGGGGGAGGGGACGTACTTGGCGCAGCCAGTGGCGGCCAGCCAGGCGCGGGAGGCGCGGCAGCTGAAGCCGGTGACCTCCTGGAACTTATCGTCGTCCCACTTCAGGTTGAAGAGGCTCTCCAACTGGTGGACGGCATCCCAGAACTGGGCGGAGACGTACTCCACCTGTGCGTCGGAGACGTCGTAGTCGGGATTGAAGGGAATATCCAGCATGATCATAGGGATATTCAGCTCCTGGGCCAGATTCTCATACCACTTGATCATGCAGTTGCAGATGTTGTTGCAGCACAGCACCACGTCGGGCATGGCCACGTCCTGCTCGGGGCAGGATTTCAGCTTGGCGTAGGCCATGGAGATACGGGCGTAGGCGCAGATGTCGTTGGAATAGCCTTCGGCCTCCGCCACGTTGCACATGCGCTCACCGGCGCCGCGGGCGGCGATACCGGCTGCCTGGTTCTCGGGATAGACGGTGGCAATGCCCAGGGTCTCGGGGATCTCGACGGGGAAGTTGCTGGATACCCATGCTACGGGGATGCCCTTCTTCTTGGCCTCGATGGCGTCCACAAAGGCGTCAGCGGCGATCTTGCCCAGTTTGTACTTGGCGGAATTGGGATCCACCGGACGAGGGGCCTTCTTCACTTCTTCTGCCATGTTTTTTCCTCCTTGTTGTTCTGTCCTCTTACTTATATAAATATATTTGCTCACTTATTTGCTGGCCTGCTTCCAGGCGTACAGCGCCGCGCCGATGGCACCGAAATACTGGGCCAGGGGATCGTAGGAGATCTCCGTGTCCAGGGCCTGGGCCATATAGCGGCGCACCGCCGCGTTGCGGGCCACGCCGCCGGACATGCACACACGCTCCACGATACCGGCGCGGCGGGCCAGAGACGCCACGCGGGTGGCCACGCTCTGGCAGATGCCGGCCACCAGGTCGGGCCGCTTTGTGCCGTTGGCAAGCTGGCTGATGACCTCGGACTCGGCAAACACGGTACAGGTGCTGGAGATAGCGGCGGGGGAATCGCTCTGGGCGGCGATGGCACCCAGGTCGTCGATGTCCAGCCGCAAGATGTTGGCCATGACCTCCAGAAACCGGCCGGTACCGGCGGCGCACTTGTCGTTCATGATGAAGTTGCTCATGCGGCCGTCCGGAGTCAGGGAGATGATCTTGGCGTCCTGGCCGCCGATGTCGATGACCGTCCGCAGGTCGGGGAACACGAACCGGCCCCCCAGCGCGTGGCAGGTCAGTTCGCTGACCTCGCCGTCGGCCCCCTCGAACTTATTGCGGCCATAGCCGGTAACGATGACCCGTGCCATGTCGGTGCGCTTCAGGCCGCTGGTCTGCCACAGCTCTGTCAGGGCGTCCTCCGGGCCGTCGGTACCCAGGCCGCCCAGCTGCAGGCTCTTGGCGGTGATGGACGCGCCGTCCTTCAGGATCACGCACTTGGAGGTGGTGGATCCGATGTCGATGCCTAAGGTATACATACGATGCGCCCCTTTCATAAAATCCCTTCAACTGGTCTTACCAGTATAGCTCTATTATACGGTTTTGTGAAAAAAGTGTCAATTATGGGTTTTGCCAATTATTTAACAATTCTTTGTGGATTATACCGAGTTGCAGTTTAAATGGGCAAAGTGACCGGAGATTTTTGACAGAAAAAGTGTCCGCTTTTGGCGGACAGTTGGGGGATGTTTTGCGGGGGCGGGCGTTCTCGGCGGCCTGCCCTAAGGTGTTCTATCGGTAATCAGTTCGTAGGGCGGCATGACCACATGCCGCCGCACGGTATTGCTGCAGTTACCGGCGGCGGGGTGAGGTCACCCCGCCCTACGGATGCGTGATACGGCGGGCGGTACGAGGACCCCGGTGCATCAGGAGAGGCCGTTCAGGTCGTGCTTGTCCAGGTGCATTTTCCGCCAACGACGGGGCAGGCCCGGCGCGATCAGCGGAAAGACGTTGTCCGTGTCGGCGGTGGGCTGGATGTTATAGGTGCCGTACATGTTGATCAGCTCCCGCACGTTCTCCGGGGGAGAGGAGAAGCTGTGAACGTCCGGCGTGGCGTCGCGGGGGAAGGGCTGCTTTTCCATAAAAAATCACCTCTGCCCTTAGTATGGGCAGAGGTGGGGAAAATGATAGCTGGTTATTTTTTGTAAACTTCCGCGTCGAAGTCCCGGACACGCTCGTCACGCTTGACGTCCTGGACGTAGACCACGTTGGTCTCGTCAAAGGCCAGACGCATGGCGAAATCCTTGGCCTCGTAAATATCGTTGGTCTGGAAAAAGTCGCGGAATTCATCCTCGTTGACGCGGCGCCACATGATATGGAAGCGATAGGGATCCATAAGCGTCCTCCTTCAAAATGGGGTGTATTTTTCAGTATACCGCGTCGGGAGAAAAAAAGCAACGGTAGCTTTTGCTAAAATTCGGGGGAATATTTCTACACGCGTTTTGGGGCGAATTTGGAAAAAATAGCTTTTCTCAGAGCGGCAGATGGGGTATAATACCCTCCATATTGAATAATGGGGGGATATGGGGATGAAACCGGGTTTTGACAACGAGAAGTACCTGAGCATGCAGGCGGAGCACATCCGCCAGCGCCGCGCACAGTTCGGCGGGAAGCTGTATCTGGAGTTCGGCGGGAAGCTGTTTGACGACCATCACGCCAGCCGGGTGCTGCCAGGCTTTCAGCCGGACAGCAAGATCCGGATGCTGGGCACCATGAAGGACGAGGTGGAGATCGTGGTGGCCATCTGCGCCGGGGACATCGAAAAGAGCAAGATGCGGGGCGACCTGGGCATCTCCTATGACGAGGACGTGCTGCGGCTCATCGATGTGTTCCGTTCGCTGGGCTTCTATGTGGGCAGCGTGGTCATCACCCAGTACGCCGGGCAGCCCAATGCCGAGGCGTTCATCAAGCGGTTGGAGTCCCTGGGCGTGAAGAGCTATCGCCACTATCCCATCGCGGGGTATCCCTCCGACGTGGCCCATGTGGTGTCCGACGAGGGACTGGGCCGCAACGAGTACATCGAGACCAGCCGCAGCGTGGTGGTGGTCACCGCGCCCGGCCCCGGCAGCGGCAAGATGGCCACCTGCCTGAGCCAGCTGTATCACGAGCACAAGCGGGGCATCCGGGCGGGGTACGCCAAGTATGAGACCTTCCCCATCTGGAACCTGCCGCTGAAGCATCCGGTGAATCTGGCCTATGAGGCCGCCACCGCCGATCTGAACGACGTGAACATGATCGACCCCTTCCATCTGGAGGCCTACGGCAAGACCACCGTCAACTACAACCGGGACGTGGAGGTGTTCCCCGTTCTGAACGCCATGTTCCAGCGAATCCAGGGGGAGTCTCCCTATAAGTCCCCCACGGATATGGGCGTCAACATGGCGGGCTTCGCCATCGTGGACGACGACGTGTGCTGCGAGGCCAGCCGCCACGAGATCGTGCGGCGGTACTTCACCGCCGCCTGCGACCGGGTGCGGGGCAAGTGCGACGAGAGCGTGGTACGGAAGCTGGAGCTGCTGATGCAGCAGGCCCATGTGTCGCCGGAGCAGTGTCCGGCGGTGATGGCCAGCCTGAAGAAGGCGGAGGAGACCGGCACTGTGGCGGGCGCTATGACGCTGCCGGACGGCACGGTGGTGACGGGCAAGACCTCGTCTCTGCTGGGGGCTTCGGCGGCGCTGCTGCTGAACGCGCTGAAGCATCTGGCGGGCATCGACCACAAGCTGGAGCTGATCCCCTCGTCGGTGATCGCGCCTATCAGCAAGACCAAGATCGAGTATCTGGGCCATCACAATCCCCGGCTGCACTCCGACGAGGTGCTGCTGGCGCTGTCTATCTCCGGGCTGAGCAATCCCCTGGCGGCCATGGTGCAGACCCAGCTGAAGAATCTGAAGGGCTGCGACGCCCACTTCTCGGTGATCATCTCCGAGGAGGATGTGAAGCTGTACAAGCGGCTGGGCATCAACGTGAGCTGTGAGCCAAAGTACGAGATCAAGAAGCTGTATCATAAGTAAATAAATATTTTGTAAATAAAAAGAGCGGTCGGCAGACCGCTCTTTTTATTTACCCTTATACTTCCTGCGGGTGGCAAGGCCGCCGCGGATGTGGCGCTGGGCCTTGTTCTCCTCCAGCAGCGCCTTTACTTGCAGCCACAGCGAGCGGTTGTACAGGGGCAGCCGTTCGCTGATATCCTTATGGACGGTGGACTTGCTGATGCCGAACTGCTTGGCGGCAGCCCGCACCGTCGTCCGGTTCTCTATCAGGTAAAGAGCCAGCTCCTCGGCCCGTTGCTCCAGATTTTCTTTGATAGCGCACCACTCCTTCAAGCAGTACCACTATATGAGGCGCTGGGCGGGAAAAGAACGGTGTTTCGGGCTGTTTTACGGGGAAATTACATAAGTAAATAATTGTTCAGAATGAAAATCAAGAGAATTATTCGCCGCGGCTGGCCCTGATCTGCTCCTGGATGCCGCGGATGATGAGGGCGGCGTCGATGCTCATGGCCACGCCGTCGTAGCCCTGGGCAAAGCGGGCGGCGGACTGGGCGCCGTCACCGGCGAAAATCAGGCAGGGCTTGTTGGCGGCGCGGCAGGCGCTCCGGATCCGCTCCAGGGCGGCGCAGAACTTGGGGTTTTCAAAATCGCCGGGCATGCCCATGGAGATGGACAGGTCGAAGGGACCGATGAAGATGCCGTCCACACCCTCCATGGAGACGATGGTTTCGATCTCCGCCAGGGCCTCCGCCGTTTCGCATTGGGGGATCACCAGGGTCTGGCCGTTGAAGTGGGTCATGGTGTCCAGTACGCCGCACTGGGGATCGGTGCCCCAGCCGTCCTTGCGGGAGGGACAGAAGCCCCGCTGGCCCAAGGGGGCATATTTGGCGTAGCTGACGATGCGGCGGACATCATCGACGGTGCGGACATCGGGGATGATGAGGCCCTGGACGCCTACGTCCAACAGTTTCAGGATGGCAGGGCGGCTGATCTCACGGACGCGGGCCAGGGGCGTCACATTCCGCAGCTCGGCGGCGCGGACGAGGTCGGCAGTGGTCTCCGCCTCGATGGGGCTGTGCTCGTTGTCCAGAATGACGAAATCGAGACCGGCGCAGCCGAGACATTCCACCACGGCGGGGCTTCCGGTGCCGACGAAGGTGCCCAGCGGCTTCTTGCCCTGGGCCAGCTTTTCTTTCAATGTGTTGCGCATAGGGATTCCTCCTTAATTGAATGGTATATTCGCGTGTATTGGATGGCAAAAGTGAGGGTATCAGGGGTGGACGGCGCGGAAAAAGTGGATAAGATTTTCCGCCGTGAAGCGGAGATGCGCCCGGCAGAGGGACTTGACCTGGTCGAAGGGCGCGGGGGCGGGGTTGATGGGGAAGATGCCGCTGACGCCCACGGCATAGGCGGCGGCCACGTCCAGCTCGCTGGCCCCGACCAGTGCCGCTACGGGGACGCCCAGGGCCTTGGCGCGGCGGGCCACGCCGATGACCACCTTGCCCCGGAGGCTCTGGCTGTCCAGCTTGCCCTCGCCGGTGATGACGAGGTCGGCGTCCGCCGCCCGGCGGTCAAACGCCGTCAGGGACAGCACCACATCGATGCCCATGCGGAGGGGGCTGCGGAAAAAGGCCGCCGCGCCGGCACCGAAGCCGCCTGCCGCACCGCCGCCGGGCAAGTCCAGCACATCGCAGTCCAGGTCGCGGCGGATCACACCGGCCAGTTGGCGCAGACCGTCATCCAGACGGCGCACCATGGCGGCGTCGGCACCCTTTTGGGGGCCGAACACGGCGCTGGCTCCGGTGGGGCCGCAGAGGGGATTGTCGATGTCGCACATGGTGGTGAAGGGGACGCGGCGCACCGCCTCATCCATGGCGGCGGTGTCGATGCGGGCGACATCCTTCAGGGTGGCGCCCACGGGGACGAAGGCTTTTCCCGCGGCGTTCAGAAAGCGGACACCCACGGCGGCGGCCGCGCCGCAGCCGCCGTCATTGGTGGCGCTGCCGCCCAGGGCCAGCACGATCTGCCGGGCGCCGTGACGAGCGGCGTGGACGATCAGCTGGCCTACGCCGTAGGTGGTGGTCCGCTCCGCATTGCGGTGCTCGCCCACCATGGGAAGGCCTGCCGCCGCGGCCATCTCCACCACGGCGGTGCCGTCCGGCAGAAGGCCGTAGCAGGCGGTGATGGGCTCACCATAGGGGCCGGTACAGTTCACAGGGATCCGTTGGCCGCCCACGGCGGAGAGAAAGGCATCCACGGTGCCCTCGCCGCCGTCGGCCACCGGGATGGCGCAGACCGCCGCGTCCGGCTCCTGGGAGAGGATGGCGTCGGTGACGATCCGGCAGACGTCCAGGGAGGACATGGTGCCCTTGAAGGAATCGGGAATGAGAACGTATTTGCGCATGGCGGCTCCTCCTGATCCGAATAACGTATTTGCGTGTATTGTACGACAAAAGCGGGGGAGAAGCAAGAGGGAAAAGCACAGGGAGGCCGGTGGATACCGGCCTCCCTGCGCTTTTGCTGGGGAGAGGTTTTCTATCGTCATGTACGTCCGGCGATGCAGAGACAGACGCATTTATGACTGGGAGGAGGAAGCGCCGCCGGGCTTCTGGCCGGAGGGCATCTGGGGCCGCTGGCCGTCGGAAGGCATTTCCGGGGGCTGCTGACCGTCGCCGGGCTGGAAGTCGCCCCTATTGCCGGGGCCGCCGCCCATGCCGCCGAAGCCGGAGGAGACGGTGCCGCTCTGAGTCTCGGCGGTGAGGGAGGTGGTGCCTGCGGCGAGGGTATAGGCGGCCTGATCGGTCAGGTCGGGAGAGGAAAAGAACAGGAAGCTGGCATTGCATACCGCGCTGCCGCTGTAAATCGTATTGCCGTCGCTGTCGGTGACGGTGAAGGCGGCGTTCTTGGTGATGGCGCTGCCGCTGTTGGGGCCGCCGCCCATACCGCCGGAGGATCCGAAGGTGAGGCAGGGCTGGGTGGCCGTCAGGTTCATGCCCATGCCATTGCTGCCGCCTGCCGCCAGGACGGTGCCGCCGGAGACGGTGATGGTGCCGTCGGCGTCCAGCGGCTGGTTGTCCGCCGTGTTGGCCGTCCAGATAACAACGGTGCCGCCGGAGATGGTCAGGTCGCCGTTGGAGTCGAAGCCGTCGCCGCTGGAGGAGCAGGCCGTGATGGTGCCGCCGGAGATGGTCATGGTGAAGTCATAGCCGCTCAGGTCGGAGTTGGCGGCGTTGAGACAGTCGTCAGAGGAAGTGATATCGATATCGCCGGAACAGATCGTCAGCTGGGCGGCCTCCAGTCCCTCGTAGCACGCGGTGACGGTGATGGTGGGGCCGTCGGTGCCCTCCGCGCCGATGTTCAGGACGAGATCGCTGTGGATGGCGTCGTCAGCGGCGGAGATGGTGAGGGTGCCGCTCTCTACGTTCAGGGTCTGCTCGGCGTTGATGGCGTCGTTGACCGGGGCGTTGATGGTGAGGGTCAGCTCACGGATGGTCAGGGACGCCTCGCCCTCCTCGGCGGTGGTGGCGCCGGACTTGATGCCGTTTTTGCCGTTGGCGGTGACGGTCAGGCTGCCGGTGCCGCACAGGGTCACCTGGGAGCCGTCCTTGCACTTGATGACGGCGTTTTCCGCCGCTTCGTTGTCGGGATATTCGTCGTCGTCGTTGTTCTCAGCGCTGTCGGTCAGGCTGTTGACGGAGCCCTCCGCCGCGACGATGGTGACCTGGGTGGACTTATTGCAGGTGATGGGGGCGGTGTCGGCGCTGGTGAGGGCCAGACCGTTCAGCACCAGCGTCACGCCGGTGGTGCCCTTCTTCACGGTAATGGAGCCGTCGGCGCAGGTGCCGGTGACGGCGTAGGTGCCCGCGCCGGTGATGGTGAGGGCCGTGCCGTCGATCTCATAGCCGGTGTCGCTGCCGTCCTGGGCGGTGATGCCGCTGTCGGTAAAGGTGAGGACGGTGGCGTTTTCCAGGGAATAGAGGGTGCCGGCTACCGGAGCGGCGGTATTGGTATTTGTATTGGTATCGGCTGACGCGCCGCATGCCGCCAGCGATAGGGCCAGCGACGCCGCGCAGAGAAGGGAGAGAAGCTTTTTCATGGGAATGACCTCCTTCGTTATGGGTTATGAAATGGGACGCGGATACGTCCGGCTGTACTGTTGTGGTCCTATCATACCGGGGCAACCTAAAGGAAACCTAAAGAAAAAAGAGATTTTTCTTTTAAGTTGGTTTTAGGCGGCGCAGGTATGATAGGTGGCACAAAGGAGGTGCTACCCATGGCAGCACAGAGCAAGAACTGTTTTGAGCGGTATGAAAAGAAGTACCGCCTGATGGCAGCACAGCAGCGGATGGTGCTGGAGGGCATGCGGCCCTATATGAAAAAGGACGCCTACGGCGCGTACACCATCTGCAATATCTATTATGATACCGACGACTGGCGGCTGATCCGGGCATCGCTGGAGAAGCCGGTGTATAAGGAGAAGCTCCGGGTCCGCAGCTACGGTGTGCCGGACGGAGACGGCAAGGTGTTCGTGGAGCTGAAAAAGAAGTATGATGGCGTGGTATATAAGCGGCGCGTCACCATGGGGGCCGGTGAGGCGGCGCCCTTTCTGGCGGGGGACATCCCCAACGCTCACGGCCAGATCGGGCGGGAGATCCTCTGGTTCCAGCGGTTCTATCAGGCCAGGCCCCGGGTGTTCATCGCCTATGACCGGCTGGCCTTTGCCGGGATCGACGATCCGGAGCTGCGGATCACCTTCGACACCAACCTGCGGTGGCGGGACACCGGCCTTGACCTGCGGCTGGGGGACGATGGCGCGCCCATCACCGAACCCGGCATGATCCTGATGGAGATCAAGATCCCCAGCGTGTGTCCCCTGTGGCTCAGCCAGCTTCTGTCTCAGGCGGGGGTGTTCCCCACGTCGTTTTCCAAGTACGGCTATTGCTATCAGCATCATATCTTACCGAACATCAGCAAGGAGGGACGTTATTGTGCTTAGTTCGATCATAGGAACGGAATTGACGCTGTCCGCGTTTCTGATCTGCACCGGCGTGTCGCTGGTGCTGGGGATCACGCTGGCGCTGGTGGCCCAGTTCCGGGCCCGCTCCAGCCAGAGCTTCGCCGTGACGCTGGCGCTGCTGCCCATGGTGGTGCAGGTGGTGATCATGCTGGTGAACGGCAACATCGGCGCGGGCGTGGCGGTGGCCGGAGCCTTCAGCCTGGTGCGCTTCCGCTCGATGCCCGGCACGGCCCGGGAGATCGGGGCGCTGTTTCTGGCCATGGCCATCGGCCTTGCCGACGGCATGGGCTATGTGGGACTGGCGGCGCTGACCTTCGTCATCGCGGCCATCGCGCTGGTGGCGCTGACGGCGCTGCGCTTTGGCCAGCGGGGCAGCGGCGAACGGATATTGAAGATCACCATCCCGGAGAATCTGGACTATGAGGGGCTGTTTGACGACCTCTTCGACCAGTACACCAGGGTCCACACGCTGGTGAAGGTGAAGACCAGCAACATGGGGACGCTGTATGAGCTGGAGTACCGCGTCACCCTGCGGTCGGACAGCGTGCCCAAGGCATTTCTGGACGCGCTGCGGTGCCGCAACGGCAACCTGAACATCGTGTGCGGCCGGGAAACGGTGAAGGACGCGCTGTAATGGTTGATTTTTTCCGGGCATTTCACTATACTATCCCTATCAAATAACACGAGGTGATGACCCATGCGGCTGCTGATCGCGGAGGATGAGCTGGATCTGGCGGAGGCGCTGACGGTCTTTTTTGAGAAGAACCATTTCTCCGTGGACGCTGTCCACAACGGATTCGACGCCTATGAATACGCCGCCTCCGGCGGGTACGACGGGGTGATCCTGGACGTGATGATGCCCAAGATGAACGGCATCCAGGTGCTGGAGCGGCTGCGGGCCGAGGGGTGCAGGACCCCCATCATGATGCTGACGGCCAAGGGGCAGAAGGATGACCGGATCACCGGCTTCAACGCCGGGGCCGACGACTATCTGCCCAAGCCCTTTGACCCCGACGAGCTGCTGAGCCGGGTGCGGGCCATGCTGCGCCGCAGCGAGGCGTATCAGCCGTCGGTGCTGGCCTGGGGCGACGTGACGCTGGATCCGGGCACGGGACTGCTGGCGTGCGGCGGGCAGTCCGTGCGCCTTGGCGGGCGGGAGTTCCAGGTGATGGAGCTGTTCCTGCGCAATCCCCGGCAGGTGTTCTCCGCCGAGCGGATCATGGAGCGGATCTGGGGCTGGGACAACGAGGCGGAGATCAACGTGGTATGGGTCAACATCTCCAACCTGCGGAAAAAGCTGAAGGCCATCGGCTCACGGGTGACGCTGAAGGTGAACCGGGGACTGGGCTACGCCCTGGAGGATGAGGCATGATCAGGAGACTGCGGAACCGGTTCATCCGGATCACCACCCTGTCGGTGGCGGCGGTGATGCTGCTGCTGACGGTGATACTGAATGTGGCCAACTACATCTCCACCGACGGTGATCTGCGCGGCACGCTGACGCTGATCAGCGAGAATCAGGGCACCATCCCCGTTTCGGACAGTGCCGACGTGCCGGAGCCCGCCGACAGCGACGGGCCGCCGCCTGCGCCGCCCACGGGGATGCCCGGCGGACGGAACGGGCGGTTCACGCCGGAGACGCCGTTCTCCACCCGGTATTTCGTGCTGCGGTACGCCGACGACGGGACTCTGGCGCTGGCCGATCTGACGAAGATCGCCTCGGTGACGGAGGACGACACGGCGGCGTATCTGGCGGCGGCGCTGGAAAACGGCGAGGGCTATGGCCGCTGCGGCAGCTTCCGCTTTCTGGTGGTAAAGACCGGGGAGAACCAGAATATGGCCATCTTCCTGGACAGCTATCAGCAGCTCCGGGCCATGCGGACGGTGCTGGTGTGGTCGCTGGCGGCGGACGCCGGGTGCACGCTGTTGGTGCTTCTGCTGGTGGTGCTGCTGAGTCGGCGGGCCATCGACCCGGTGGTGCGCAGCGCCCAGCGGCAGAAGCAGTTCATCACCGATGCCAGCCACGAGCTGAAGACCCCCATCACCGTCATCGCCACCAGTCTGAAGGTGCTGGAGATGGAGGTGGGGCAGCAGAAGTGGATCGACAAGGCCCAGGCCCAGACAGAGAAGCTGACGGAGCTGGTGAATTCTCTGGTGACCCTCAGCCGCATGGACGAGGAGGAGTCGCCCCTGAAAATGGCGCCCTTCCCCATCAGCGACGCGGTGACGGAGACGGCGGAGTCCTTCCGGGAGCACGCCCTGTCACAGGGCCATGGGCTGACGCTGGCCATCCAGCCGGGGCTGACGTACCGGGGGGATGAATACGCCGTGCGGCAGTTGGTGTCCATCCTGCTGGACAACGCGGTGAAGTACGCCGCGCCGGGCTCACCCATCACGCTGGCGCTGGAGAAGAGCCGCAGGGGCGTGGTGCTGCGCAGCGGCAACCGGTGCACGGAGCCCGGCGGCATCGACACGGAGAAGCTGTTCGACCGGTTCTATCAGGCCGACCCCTCCCGGGGCAGCGGCGGCTTCGGCGTGGGGCTGTCCATCGCCAGAAGCATTGCCGAGGGCCACCACGGCACCATCCGGGCGGAGCTGGAGGGCGAGGACATCCGGTTTACGGCGGAATTGAAGGAATAGAAGAATATAGAATTAAGACAGGGCAGGCGTGGGCCTGCCCTGTCTTTTGGCGTGTGCGATATGGGTTATTCCGCGGCGATGCGCCAGCCCTCCGCCTGCTGGCGGATGGCGGTGAAGCGGCGGTAAAGGCTGTCCTGCTGTACCAGCTCCGCGTGGGTGCCGCGCTGGGCGATGCGGCCATCCTCTACCACCAGGATCTGGTCGGCGTTCTGGACGGTGGCCAGACGGTGGGCGATGGTGATGATGGTCTTGCCCCGGGTCAGCTCCGAGATGGCCTGCTGGATCAGGTGCTCGTTCTCCGGGTCGATGCTGGCGGTGGCCTCGTCCAGAATGATGATGGGGGCGTTTTTCAGGATGGCGCGGGCGATGGAGATGCGCTGCTTCTCGCCGCCGGAGAGAGTGCCGCCGCCCTCGCCCACCACGGTGTCATAGCCGTCGGGCAGGGCCATGATGAAATCGTGGCAGCGGGCCTTTTTGGCGGCCTCGATCATTTCCACCTCGGTGGCGTCGGGCTTGCCGAAGAGAATGTTGGCCCGGATGGTGTCGTGGAACAGGTACACGTTCTGGAACACCATGGAGATGTTGGAGAGCAGGCTGTCGCAGGTGAATTCCCGCAGGTCGTGGCCGCCCACGGTGATGGCGCCGGACTGGGGATCGTAGAACCGGGCCAGCAGGCTGCAGATGGTGGTCTTGCCGCTGCCGGAGGGGCCGACAATGGCGGTGGAGGTCTTTTCGGGGATGGTGAAGGAAACATCCTTCAACACCTGACGGGAATCGTAGCCGAAGTTGACGCGGTCGAAGGTGATATCGTAGTGGGACAGCTTTACATCCTTACCGTCGGCGTCGATGAGGCTCTCGCCCCGGAGGGCGTCCAGCTGATCCATGGCGTCGTCGATAACGCCCAGGGTGTGGGCGCTGTCGCTGAGGGGCTCCAGACTGGCGAAGATGCTGAAGGAGAAGAACACGAACATCAGCATCAGGGAGAAACTCATCCCGCCCCGCAGGCACTGGAGCGCCGACGCCAGCGCCAGGCCCACGCTGCCGCATTTCAGGGCCAGCAGGTGCAGGGCGTTGCCGGGGACGTAGCCCCACTCGATCTTGAGATGGATCTTCTTGCTGTCGGAGATGGCGCTGGTGACGGCGTCCATGGACGCGCCGCTCTTGCCGAAGGACTTCACCACCGCAAGGCCACGGGCGTACTCGATGACCGCGCCGGTCATGTCCCGGTTGGCCTGGGCCTCCACGGGGGCGTTGACGCGGCTGTAATGGGAGATGGTCAGCATAAAGCACCAGGAAAGTAGCGCGGCGGCCAGGGCGATCAGCGCCGTAACGGGGCTGCATACGGCAAGACACACGAAGATCACAAGGAAGTTCAGATAGCCGCCCACAAAGTTGTCGATCATGCGGATGCCCATGTTCTCCAGCGTGGACAGACCCGTGGTGATGGAGCTTAAAATGTTGCCGGTGCTGACCTGCTGGAAGTAGCCCAGGGACACCCGCTTCAGCGCGTCGCCGATGGCCAGACGGTCGCGGGCGGTCAGCTGATAGCTGATGGGCTCCTGCAGGCGGGCGCGGAAGTAGTCGAAGAGGAAGCGGAGGAATACCAGCACCACCTGAATGACAATGCACTTCCAGATCCACGAAGTGTCGAAGGGCGTTCCGGCCTGCTGGGACTCGATCAGCAGGCCCACGGTGTAGGCGGCCAGCGCCAGGGGCATGGCGGCGAAAATGTGGGAGAAGAAGGTCATGACGAAGCCCAGATACAGCTTGCCCTTGAATTCGCCGCACCAGTCGATGATACGTTTTACAGTCTTGAACATGGTTTACGCCTCCTTTGCGGCGGTGGATACCGCCCAGTTCTTCGCGCCGATGTGAGAGCGCCACATGTCCTGATACAGCGGGCACTTCTCCAGCAGCTGCTCCTGTGTGCCCTGGGCCACGATGGCGCCGTTTTTCAACACCACGATGTTGTCGGCGTTCTTGATGGTGGACAGCCGGTGGGCGATGACCAGCAGGGTCTTGCTGCGGGTCAGGGCGGCGATGCTGCGCTGGATCTTATCCTCGTTCTCCGGATCGGTGAAGGCTGTGGCCTCGTCCAGAATGACGATGGGCGCGTTCTTCAGCATCATGCGGGCAATGGCGATGCGCTGCTTTTCGCCGCCGGACAGGCGCTTGCCTGCCTCACCGGCGGGGGTGTCGTAGCCCTGGGGGAGCTTTTGGATGAACTCCTCGCACTGGGCGGCCTGTGCGGCGGCCTTGACCTCTTCGTCGGTGGCGTTGGGGTTGCCCAGACGGATATTCTCCAGCAGCGAGCAGCGGAACAGGAAGTTATCCTGGGTCACGAAGCTGACGTACTCCGACAGCTGGCTCAGGGGCATGTCCTTCACGTTGACGCCGCCGATGGTGATGGCGCCGGAGGTCACGTCCCAGAACCGGGCGATCAGCTTGGCCACGGTGGACTTGCCGCCGCCGGAAGGACCTACCAGCGCGGTGAAGCTGCCCTCGGGAAGGGTCATGTCGATGCCGTGGAGCACCTCATCCTGTTCCTCGCCGGTGTAGGAGAAACGGACGTTTCGCAGCGCCACGTCGGTGTGCCGGATATCAGCCCGCTTTTCCGGCTGGGGAAGCTCAGGCATTTCCAGAAACTCCTCCAGATTCTCCACGGTGAACTTCACCTGCCGCATGTTTTCGGAGAACACCTCCAGCTTGGCCAGGGAGCCTACCATGGAGATGGACAGCATGACGGCCAGCGCGGCCTCCGGGGCGGTGATGGTGCCCTTGCTGGCCAGCGCCAGCGCCACCGGCAGCGTGCCGATGAGGGTGGAGGGGAACAGGGCGAAGCTCAGCTTCATGGTGGCAAAGGTGGAGGCCAGCCATTTCACCACGAAGGTGCGGAAATCGTTGATGGCGGCGGCGTACTTCTCATAGCTGACGCCGGCACGGCCGAAGGCCTTGATGACCTCAATGCCCTCGATGTACTCCACGATGGTGCTGTTCATGTAGTTGGCGGACTGGTCATATTTCTCGAAGTTCTTGCCGCTGATCTTGAAGGTCAGGCCCATGCAGAGGAAGGACAGGGGGAACGTCACCAGCGAGGCCAGCGCCAGACGCCAGTCGATGCACAGCAGCGCGATGATGCTGACGACAGGCAGCACCACATGGCCCGCGCCCTCGGGGATCATGTGGGCCAGGGGCGGCTCCAGATTTTCGATCTTGTCCACCATCATGCTCTTGATCTCGCCGATGGTGTGGTTCTCTACGTTGCCCAGCGGCGCGTGGAGGAAGCGATCGGCCAGCCGCAGGCGCAGGCCCTCCAGAATGGTATAGGCCATGGCGTGGGAGGTGCCGGTGGACAGGCTGAACAGCAGGATCTTCACCGCGTAGGCCAGCAGCGCCAGCAGGCACCATCTGACGGCCAGCGCCGCCGTGGCCGTCCCGGCCACGAACAGACAGATGAGCGCGTACATGCAGTAGAACGGCACAAGGCCCAGCATGACGCTGAGCACCGACAGCACGACGGACGGGGCCAGGCGCTTCTTTTCACCGCCGGCATATGCGAAAAGCGCGCTTGTCCAGCTTTTCTTTTTGGCTTCCATACAATGTCCTCTTTTCTGCTTGAATTTTGGTTAGATTAAGCTAACCACTATGTAAAAATTATAGAGCATCACTGCCCCATAATTTTCAGCCATCCGGCGGTGTAGAAATCGCTCAGCTCCTCCAGATACCGCTGGGCGTCGGCCAGCGGCATGTCGTGGATGATGATCTCGCAGTAGGCGTTCATCATGCCGGTCACCAGCATGTGCTCCAGCCGGGGGTCGATATCCGGGACGGTTTTGCCTATGGAGCGCAGCACGCCGCAGTACCGCTCGGTAGCGGTGACCTCCATGGTCACCAGCTGGTCGATCAGCGCGGCGTAGGGGGTGCCCTCGGAGCACTCCAGGATCAGGTGGAAGGCCGGGCGGCGGGCGTCCATGTAGACCAGCAGCTCCTGCATGCAGTGCCGGCCAACCTCGCCCATCTGCACCACCTGCACCTCCGGGCGCAGGGCCTCGAAGCCGAAAACGGCGGCACGGTAGGTATCCAGCACATGGCGGTACGGCTCATCCACCAGTGCGGCGAACAGGGCCTCCTTGCTGTCATAGTAGCCATATAATGCGCCGGTGGTGACGCCGGCGGTTTTGACGATGCCGCGCAGCGACGCGGCCTGATAGCCCTTTTCCAGGAATTCCGCCAGGGCGGCGGTATGGATCCGCTCCAGGGTGGAGCTGCTGCACTCTGTCATTGGCTTCTCCTGTCATAACAGTGTTATATCACGGTGTTATATTATAGCCGGGCGACGGCGTTTGTCAAGTCCTGAAACGGAATTTTCTATTGAAACCGGCGGAGAGGCGTGATAGAATAAGCCCAGCGGTTAGAAGAGACTAACCGCTGGGCTTTTAAACAACGATCCGCTGATGCGGGAAAGAAAAACACGGTAAGGGGGAACACCGATGAAATACATGGGGATGCCCATGGGGATGTGGGCGCTGTTTGCCAAATCGTTCCGGACACGGCTGACGGCTGTGCTGGGTTATACGCCGGAGGAGGCCGGGAGGATCGCGGAAAGGGCGAAGCCGAAGTACCGGGAGATCATCGCAGGGCTGCCGGAATTTGAGAAGGATGACCGGTTTCAGATGAACATCGTCAACTGCGCCATGCTGGGGGCGTTTGTTTTGTCCATGCCCCAGCGGCCGGAGGTGGAGCCCCTGACGGAATACTACGCCAAAGCCATGATGACGAAGCCTATGAAGTGGTTCTGCCGCAAGAGCGGCAAAAATAAGTTCACGGAGAAGGACATCGCGGGCATGAAGGCCACCGCCGCGCTGCGGGCCGCCGACCGCAATCCCTATTCCTGGAACATGGAGTTTTTGCCCTATGATGACGGCAGCGGGTATGAGGCCCGGTTCAGCCGGTGCGGCATCTGCACGCTGATGCAGGAGCTGGGGCTGTATGACCTGACGCCGGCCATGTGCCATCTGGACTACACCATGGCCGAGGCGGGGGAGGTCACGAACTTTGTGCGGGAGTACACCCTGGCCTCCGGCGTGCCCTACTGCGACTGCGGCTATCACAGAAAGTGAGCCTTACCACAGCATCAGTCTGTCCGCCTCCCGCCGCAGCTCTGCGCGGAAATCCGGGTGGGCGATGGCGATAAGGCGCTCCACCCGCTGGCGGATATTGGCACCCTTCAGGTGGGCCACGCCGTACTCCGTCACGATGCAGTCTACCCAGTTGCGGGAGATGGACACCACTGAGCCCAGGGACAGCATGGGCTGGATCTTGGATACCGTGCCGTTTTTGGCAGTGGAGGTGATGACCACGATGCCCCGCCCGCCCCTGGACATATAGGCGCCCGCCGCGAAATCCGTGGCGCCGCCGGTACCGGAATACTGGCGGCCGTTCAGCGTTTCGGAGCAGACCTGACCGGTCAGGTCGATCTGCAGGGCGGTGTTGATGGACACCATGTTGTCGTTCTGGGCGATATGATAGGGATCGTTGACGTAGGCCGAGGGCAGCAGCTCAATGTCCGGGTTGTGGTCGAGGAAATCATAGAAAGGTTGGTCGCCCCAGAGAAAGCCGCAGACGGTCTTGTCGGGGTGGAAGTTCTTGCGGCGGTTGGTGACCACGCCGCGCTGCATGAGCCGTCCGGCGGGGGCGCAGAAGATCTCGGTGTAAATGCCCAGATCGTTCTTGTCGTGGAGAGCGTCCGCCACGGCGTTGGACAGGTTGCCCAGCCCGATCTGAATGGTGTCGCCGTCCCGCACCAGGGCCGCGGCGTTGGCCGCCGCCTGCTGCTCCACCGCGGAGGGCATGAATTCCGGGGCGTAGGAGATGCCGCAGTCGGATTCGATGAGGCAGGTGATCTCGCTGATATGTACCCTTTTGCCGGTAGGCAGGAAGGGGATGTGGGGGTTGACTTCAAAGATCCGGGTCTTGGCGGCGTGAAAGACCTCTGTCTCGAACTGCTGGATGGGGGTTAGATAAAAGTAGCCCTCTGCGTCCATGGGCGGCACGGCCATCATAAACACGTCCGGCTCCTGGTTCGCCATGATCTCCGGCATCTGGTGCATGTGGAAGGGCAGATAGCTGACGTGGCCGCCGGCGTGGTTGGCCCGCGCCTGGGGATCGTAGAAGATGCAGTTGACGAAAAAGGTGTCGTGATAAGCGGGATCGGAGTAGAAGGGGTAGACCTCCTTGGTGATGCCGCACCAGACCGTTACGTCCCGGACGCGGGGCGCGATGGTGTGCAGCGCCCGGTACAGCAGCACCGGCTCGCAGACATAGGTGGCGCCGATGACGGTATCGCCGCTGTGGATGAGGGACAGCGCCTGCTCCACGGTGCGCCGTTTTTCCTGATAGAGCTGGTGAGGTGTCATAAAAAGCCCTCCATTTCCGTTCTTTTGTGATCATAGTAACACAAAACGCGGGGGTTGTACAATACGGAATTGCGCGGTATGCAGAATCGTTATAAAAAAGGAAGCCTGTCCGTGGGACAGGCTTCCTTTTTGGCAAAGGAGCAAAGATCAGCTGTAGAGGGAATCAATCATGGCGGTCACCTCGCTGCGGGGGAGACTGGTGGCGATCATGCACTCCAGATTTCCGTTGAACCAGGCGGCGCAGGAGGCGTCCAGGTTGTTGTACAGATAGTGGGTAATACCGCCCTTGACGTATTCCACCACCTCGGAATCGTCCTTTTCAAAGGTGGAGGAGCCCGGCTCGTTCCAGGCCATGATGTCGATCACCAGCCAGTCGTCGCCCTTTTCGTAAAAGGCGGCGAAGGAGACGCGATCCAGGATCGCGGTGCTGACATGCAGGAGGGGATCGGTGAAGCCCTCGGGAATATACGGCGGCACCACCGGAGCGGTGATCCCGTAGGCGGCGACGGCCTCCTGCAGCGAGGCGTAGGCCGCGTCCTCCTCCTCCGGCTGGGTGGGGGTGGGCTCCATATCCGACATCTCGCCGTCGTATTGATTTTCAAAGGTCAGCTGCTCCGGCGTCCAGACGCCGATCATCTGGAAAACGGTATCGAAGCCCACGGTCGTACAGACCAGCAGCAGGATCAGACACGCTGCCGCTGCCGCGGTCAGTATCGCTTTGCGCAGCGTGAAGCGCCTGCGGGCGGGCAACTGCGGGAGCTCGCCGGGGTACAGGGAGAGATCTTCGCCCTCCGGGACGTTATAAACGGTGTGGAATTCCCGCAGGAGCTGCTCCGGCTCCTGCGTATCGGGACGGTTCGCGGGGGAATATGCGGGGTGCTTATCTGCCATACGCCGAGCCTCCTTCTGCTTTATGTATGTTTCAGGGCGATAAAAGCTGACAAAACGGCTTAAAAATCCGGAAATGCCTCACGAAGGCGCCTGCGGATACGCTCCAGACGCTTCTGGCTGTTCCATACGGTGATGCCCAGGGACTGGGCCGCTGCCTTATGACTGACGCCCTCTACCAGCAGCTTCTGGAAGAGAAAACGGTCATCGGGATCGAAATGGGCGGACACATACTCCCGGATGGCGGATACCTGCTGCCTGGCCGCCAGCGCTTCCACGAGATCGCCGGGGACGGCGGTCTCTGCCGCGTCCTCCGGCCAGCCGGACAGCAGCGCGGTCTCCCGCTGACGGGTACGGCGGTAGTTGAGCAGCTTGTTTTTCAGGGTCTGCATCAGCCAGCCGCCGGGGTTTTCATGGCACCGCAGCCGGTCGAATTTCAGATACGCTTCGTGAAAGGTATCCTGCACCAGCTCCTCGGCGATCTCACGGCGCTGGATCTGGCTCTGGGCGTAGCACAGCAGCTTTTGGACATGGGCAAGGTACAGCGCGTCAAACGCGCCGTCATATTCCGGCGTCACGGCGGCACCTCCTTTCGGCATGGCGGGGTAACGCTCAGTATACCACAGCATTTTCCGGTTTTCCACCGGAAAAACACAAAATATGGAAAAGAACGGCGAAGGCTGTCAGGTGCTTCCGGAATTCGACATATAAATAATATGGGAGAGCGCCGACTGCCGGAAGGGGCGCAATACAATGAAAAGCAGGGAGAAGATCAAATATGGAAATGCGACGCTATATCAAGCACTCCGCCGTGTGGTGGATCCTGGCCGCGGTGTTTGCGGCAGCGGCGGTATTCTGCGCGGTAAAAGCCGTGGCGGTGGAAAAGAACCGGCGGGCTGTGGAGCCCGCTCCGCTGGTGGTGGGCGAGGAGCAGCTGGATGATTACCGCTATATCGACGTGCAGTATATGACGGAATGGATCTATCGGGTGACCCGGGGAGACGGCGAGGTGGAGATGTTCTATATCGCCTGGGATACCGACGGATACGGCTATCTGACGCGGCTGACCGATGAGCAGTATGCCGGATTTGCGGATATCGTGGCCTATACCAACAGCGAGGACGCGGCACTGCCGGATATTCCAGGGCAGTCCGGCCAGGGGGCGGCGCCGCTGTCGGCGGATATCCCCGCGGCAGATCTGCCCGCGGCGGATACGCCGGATGACGCGCCGGTCAGTGCGCCCGCGCCGGTACGGCTGGCGGGTATGATCTGCGCGATACCGGAGGATTACCTGGCGGATATCAGCAGCAGCAACGGCATAACGGAGGAGGACTTCCTGGATTATTACGGCGATTACTTCATCGACGCCACTATGACGCCGGCGGATCTGGAGAACGGCTTCCTGGTGGGCGCGGTATTTGCCGTGAGCTTCGCGGTGATGTTCCTCAGCATTGCGCTGACCTATGCCAACCAGCTGGGCAAGGAGCTGAAGCGGCTGAAGAAGGCGGGCCTGCTGGAGCGGGCAGAGAGCGAATTCCACTATCTGCAGGGCGACACCGGGGCCGACGCGCTGGTGAGCACGGCGTTTATCTATGGCCGTCATATGAACCTGGTGCTGCCGCTGACGGATGTGCTGTGGGTCTATCGCCACGAGATGAAGCTGCTGTTTTTCCGCTCCCTGGTGGTGCAGCTGATGACCTATGACGGCCGGGTCTATGGCCTGAAGCTGTCCCGGGGCAGCAGCCGCCGTACCGCCGACGCCATCGTGCAGGCGGTGGCGGCCCGCAATCCCGAGGTGCTGGTGGGCCTGACGCGGGAGAACCATCGGCTCTATGACCAGCAGGTGCCCCGCATCAAGCAGCAGTATATCCGGGTGGGCCTCATCTGGGCGATATGGATCGTGGCGGCCATCGTGCTCAACGTGGTCCTGCGGCTTCTCTGGGCGTAAGCAGGTGAGATTTACCTGCGCGGGCATGTGATGTCACATGGGAGCGGGATCGGCGGAAAGTGTGGTACGTCCTGTTCAGCATTTCCGGCTTCTCGGATGAACTATGCAATCATGCCGCAGCACGGGATGATCTTCTCTTAATTGATGATAGGCGAGAATAACTGACCGATCAGGTGGCTCACTATCTTCCATACGCTCCAAAACTTTCTGGATGGGTTGAAGAAGCTCTGGCAAATATGGATAAAGACAGGCGTGGGATAAATTAAAATTTTATTTATAATATTCAAGTGGAATTTTCTAAAAGCAGTCGACGCCGCGAGCTCTTTTTATCATAATTAGAGATTATCCTGTATTTAGGCGTTGATCGGCGCGCCTATCAATCGCTTGTCTGCTACAATTATTATACGATTATTTTTTTTGCTTTGCAATAAAGCGAACTGTTTTTCACGCCCTATTCCGTTGCCGTTCTTGCCTCACACGGGCAATTCAGTCATGCCGCAGCATCGAAATGCTTCGCATATCAGCCGCGCCCAATGGAGGAGACTTTGTGGGATATGACAGTCTGGCTTATGGCGCGGAAGGAAAAGGGTGAACTATGAGTTCACCTCTGCGTCATGATGCCCCGCCTCTCGCCTAAGGAGCGAGTCTCCCGGCGCTATAAAGAGCATATTGACAGTCTTACTGAGGGAGAGCACTCTCATGAGCATCCTCCCTCTTCCTTTCCCACCCGGCAGGAAAGAGTTGCGGCGGGCGGTGTTTTATGCTATATATTAAGGTGTGTCTGCGGACATAGCCTGAAGAAAGCGAGGGCCTTGTCTCTTGAAAGGAACCACCAAGCATCTGCTGCCGATGGTCTTCGTGTTTACGGTAATCGCTATAGCCTATGCCTGCCGTATGCTGGCAAAATTCGACATCGGCGGCCCCGCCGTAAACCATATCCGTACGGCGCTCTATCTGCTGCTTTTCGCCCTGTGGGGCTTTTCACTCGATCGGCGCATTATCCAGCGGCAGACGCTGCACTGCCTGCATCTGACGGCGGCGCTGATGCTGCTGTGGCTCATACTGCGGACGCTGAAATACAGCGTTGTCACCGATTTGACGGCGGGGCGGTACATATGGTATCTCTACTATCTGCCGATGCTGTTCCTCCCGCTGCTGTGGGTGTATATCGCCCTGTCCATGGGAAAGTCAGAGGATTACCGCCTGAGCCGTGGAATCGGTATGCTGTCGATCATCCCTGCGGCACTGTTTCTGCTGGTGATCACCAACGACCTGCATCAGCAGGTATTCGCCTTCAAAAGCGGCGTCCCCGGATTGCCGGTTTCCGGCACATATTCCTACCGCCCGCTGTATTTTATCTGTCTTGGCTGGATGGTGGTCTGTATGGCTTTTTCCCTTGTCTGCCTGTTCCGAAAGAGCCGTATCCCAAGCGGTGAAGGAAAGCGGATAATGCCGTTTGTGCTGGGCTGTGCGATGCTCCTGTACGGTATTCTCTATCTGTCGGGTATCCCGGCTGTTCGGTGGTGGTTCGGCGATATGAACGTGATGTTCTGCCTGCTGTATGCCGCCATCTATGAAAGCTGCATCCGCTGCCGTATGATACCGTCCAACACGGGATATGTGGAACTGTTTGAAGCCACAACGCTGGCGGCTTGTATTGCGGATCGCAGCGGACGGATCGTCCTGCGCTCCCGTGCCGCAGATGAGAACATGACCTGCCCGCAGGAGGGGCAGCGGATCGTTCGGCCCGATGGCATGCGCATTTCCTCGGCGCCCATCAGCGGCGGCTACGCCGTTTGGCAGGACAATGTACGCCAACTGGCGGAGCTGCGCACCCGGCTGAATGTGAACAAGGAGGAAATGGAGCGCAACAAGAAGAAGCTGAAGGACGCCTATCTTGTGCAGAAAAGTCTGCATGAGCTGACCGAAAAGAACCGCATATACAACGAACTGGAGGCAAAGCACAGCAGGCAGACAGCCCAGATGCGGCAGATGCTTGCCCGATGTGAGAGATCCGGACCCGCCGAGAGGCGAAGCCTGCTGAAGAAGGTGCTGCTGCTGGGCACCTACATCAAGCGCAGCGCCAATCTGTACTTTCTCAGCAGTGAGTACCAGTGGCTGCCGCAGCAGGAGCTGCGGCTGACAGTTGACGAAGCCGTGCGAACCTTGACCGCCTGCGGCACGGAGTGCGGCGTGATCTATCGCACAACAGGACCGATGCGCACCTCTGAGGTCGTGCGTCTGTTTGATCTGCTGAAAATCGTCGCGGAGACCACGGTAGACAATCTGCGCTCACTGTTTATCTCCGTTTCCGACAGCGCGATGGATCTGTCGGTGGAGTGCGCCGCCGATTTGTCGGTGGTCGCCTCACCGGAGGTGACGGTGCGGCGGGAGGACGGCTTGTGGCTGATCCGCACAGGAATAAGGGGGCGTGAGGATGCATAAGCTGAGACGCTTCGGGTTTAACGCCATTAAGGAGAGCTTTGACCGGCTGCCCACCGCCGTATGCTTTTTTGACCGGTCGGGCGGCATCGTGCTGTGCAACCGGCAGATGTATCGGCTGAGCCAGTATCTGCTGAACAGCGATCTGCAGTATCTGGAGGAGCTTCAAAAGGCACTGGCCTCTCCGCCAAAGGGCATAATGCACCTTGCCAGCCCGGAGGATACCTACCGCTTTCCGGACGGGCTGGTATGGAAATTTGAGAGGGCAGCTGTGACCGACCGATATGGGGAAACGTACATGCAGCTGACCGCCGCAGATGTTACGGCACTGCACCGGGCACTGGAGCAGCTGGCCGAGGATAACCGAAGGCTAGAACAGGACGCGGAAAAACTACGTCGTCTCTCGGAAAACGTTGCGGCGGTGGCCCGGGAGCGGGAGCAGCTTGCCGCCAAATCCGCCATGCACGACAGTCTTGCCGCCTGTATCACCGTCACGAAGCAGTATCTGGCCGGAGACCTTGGCGGCATCGACGCAGACATTGTGCTGCGGGAGTGGAAAAAAAGCATCGTCTTTCAGGAGGCGGATCTTTTGGCGGCAAGGGAAAAGCTGTATGAAAGCGCGGACAGCAGCGGCGTGACCGTCAGAATAAGAGGCGCAGAGCCGGCCAACGGCGCGGCGGATCTGATGTATGCCGCCATGCAGGTCTGCCTGAACAACGCCATACAGTACGCGCAGGCAACCGAACTGATGGCCAACATCTGGGAGGACGGCGACAGATATACCGTTCTGATCCGCAATAACGGAAGGCCGCCGGAAAAGACCATCACAGAGGGCGGCGGGCTGTCCAATCTGCGCCGCAGGATCGAAAGGATCGGCGGAACCATGACGGTGCAGAGTCTGCCGGAGTTCGCGCTGGTGATAGGAATACCAAATCGTGGGAATTTGGAGGAGGGGAACGAATGGCTGTCAGAGACATATTGATCGTTGAGGATCAGGCCCTTGCCAGAATGTATCTGTGCGCCTGCGTGGAAAAATGCGCGGATTGCCGGGTGGCGGGCACGCTGACTCGTGCCGACGCGGCGCTTCACCGGTGTGGCGACGGGCATATTGACCTGATCCTGATGGACATCTGCACCGAAAACGACTCGGACGGCTTGACCGCCGCCGAGGTGATCAAGAAGATCTATCCCCATATCAAGATCGTGATGGTGACCTCCATGCTGGAGGGGCGCTTTCTGGAACGGGCAAGACGGATCGGGGCCGACAGCTTCTGGTACAAGGACTCCCCCTCCGGCGACCTTGTTGGCGTGATCGAGGGCACCTTGTCCGGCAAGTGCTTCTGGCCGGACGACGCGCCGTCGGTGCGGCTTGGGAATGTCATGTCCTGCGACTTATCCGACCAGGAACTGGAGACGCTGCGCCTGCTCTGCGAGGGACAGACCTACGCGGAGATCGCCGCGGGGATGAGCGTGGCGGAATCCACAGTACGCACCTATATCAACCGGATGCTGGAAAAAACCGGCTACCCCAACCGCAACCGGCTGATGGTCGCCGCGGTCAGCAAGCGGCTGGTGGTGCCGGGAAGCCTGTTTGGCACGGCAGAAGAAAACTGAACGGGAATACGTCTATTCAAAAAATTATCCGCAATCAGCGGCTCTGTCTGTCTTCACTTTTGTGGACAGACAGAGCCGCTTTTCCGTGCTACAATAGCAACATACAATGGGATGCGGTAAGCTCATCAGATATACTGGGAAAGGAAGAGGGATGGCTCAATGCGAAAAATTGTGATCGATATGCAGAATTATCTGTTTGCGGACGCAGTGGCGACCGCTTTCAAAAACTCCGACTACGATATCGAGGTGATCCGCGCCGAGTCCCCAAGGGATACTGTGGAGCTGTGCCAGGTGTACGAGCCGTTCGCGCTCGTAATGGAGGTGACGGGGTATACGCCGTGGAAGCTCAGTGAAAGGCTGAAGCTGCGCGACCGGGTGCGGGAGCTGTGCCCCGACTGCAAGATCGCGCTGATGGTGGACTCCAACACCGAAAGGCAGACGGCAAAGGACATCCGGGACGCCAAGAAGGACGGGCTGATCGATCAGTTTTTCTACGGCTCCATGTCGGCCGAGTATCTGATGGATCAGATCTACGCCATGTGAGGGAAAACGCCCACAATGGGATGATTTCATAAGTAGCTACAGGAACCTGCCGAATCGGGCAACGACGGAAAGGAGAAAATGTTATGGCGAACAAATGCGGAATTTGCGGAGCGGACATCAACCTGATGCAGACCCAGAAGCTGGCGGACGGCAATTGCATCTGCCGAAAGAATTGTAGAAGCAGGGGCTTCAAGGTGTACGACTATGTGCATGGCAACCTGTCCGGCGTGAAGGCGCATCTGGATCAGGTGGAGCGGGGAACGAAGCTGTGGGATCACTACTTTGTGCCCCGTCTGAAGACGAAGGATAAGAACCAGAAGCTGACGCGCTTCGGCGCGCACCTGTATGTGGCGGAGGACATCGGACTGGTGGCCTTTACGCAGGTGGACTATAAGATCCTGATCTTCGGCAAGACCACGCGGGCCTGCGTGTACCGCATCGCCGATCTGCGGAACTATAAGTATGAGGAGCAGATGGTGAGAAACGGCGACAAGACGGAGAAAAAGTCCACGGTGCGGATGGTGTTCATCAACACCGCCGGCATGAACGCCTTTAACCTTGAGGTGAACAACTTCAAGGAGTACGAGAAGCTCAGCAAGTATTTCGATACGCTGTTCGGCGTGCAGAAAACGCTGGGCAACGCCGCCAACACGTGGAAGCAGCAGATGACCGCCATCAAGGACGTGGCCTCGGGTCTCAGCGCCGCCATGCGGGGCGAGGAGGACGCCGGGGAGAAGGCGGCCGCCGCCATCAATTCGCTGGACGCGGCGGTTTACGGCGACCGCACCGAATGGATCCGCCGGGCGGACGCGGCCCTTGCCGCGTTTAACGGATAAATATTAGTTAGGAGGAAGGAACCATGAAAAAGCAGTGGCTCAGCATGATACTGGCTCTTTGTATGGTGCTGTGTCTGACGCCCACAACGGCGCATGCAGAAGAGGGTGAAAAAACGTGTACGTTGACAATCAACGTGGAGGTGGAGGGACTGCCTAAGGGCGTCAGTGCGGAAGGCGCGACCTTTACATTCCAAATCATGAAAGCCACAAGTGGAAAGCCTCCACGATACTATCCCTATGGTGATACGACGACTGTCAACGTCGGAGCAGCCGGAAAAGGAACAAGCACCGTATCGGTCGAACCCGGCAAATATATCGTGAAGCAGACCGGATGGAGTCAGCAGATCGGGGAGCATATATGGCATAAGGTCACTTTCACACCGTCCAGTAACACCAACTACGAAAGTGGCGAAAAGGAAATGACCCACGACAATAAGAGCATCACATTCACGGCACGCAACACCTATAAACCGGCGAGCGAGACAAATGTGACCACACTGCCGATCACGGTGACCGGGTATAGGGCGGGCGCAAATGTAGCAGATGCCAAGGTTACGACGCCGATAGAGACTCCTATTACTCTTAGCTCCTCCCGGTTTATGGAAAAAGACTCGGAGGGTAACTGGGTGCCCACATCCAGTGCAACCTTCCAGGCGGATACAGAATATCGGATAGAGGTCTATTTTAACAAAGTTACAGGCTGCAACTACGACGAGCTTACAAAGAATAAGGTGACCGTAAACGGAGTGGGAGCGGATGACTTTGACTCGCCGTGGAGCGGTACGCCAGCTGCGGATATGCGGGTGGTCCACGGCCTTGGCCAACCGGAGGTCGTCAAGACGGTGAAGAGCATCAAAATCACCAAGAAGCCGGATAAGACCGAGTACATGGCCGGCGACAAGTTCGACCCGAAGGGCATGGTGGTCACGGCGGTTTACGACGACAACAGCGAGGCTGTCCTCCCTGTAACCGGCTATACGATCTTCTATGGTGACAAGCTTACACAGGGACAGACGGATGTGACGATCCAGTATAACGATGGCAGCGGCAGCAGCAATATCAAGACCTACCAGAAGATCACCGTGGGGCCGTATGTGGGAGACCATCAGCATACCTACGACGGCAGCACGTGGTATCAGGATGCGGAGAACCACTGGCATTGGTGCACCGACAAGGACTGCCCGGATCAGAACGGCAGCACGAAGGATCTGGCGCGCCACACCTTCGTGTGGAAGGTAGACAAGGCGGCCACCAGAACCCAGACCGGATTGAAGCACGAGGAGTGCACCGTCTGCGGCTTTAAGCGCAATAAGGATACGGTGATCCCCGTGCTGTCCGGCCACAGACCGGCCACCAAGCCGGACAGCGGCGCGGAGAACACCGTTGCATCCGCCAAGACCGGTGATGCGGGTATCGCGCTGTATGCAGGGCTGTCCCTGCTGGCGCTGAGCGGCAGCGGCTGGGCCGTTGGCAAAAAGCGCAGAGGAGAGAAGTAAATTTTACGTTCTGTGGGCGGCAGGGATCGTTTCGCCCTGCCGCCTGCAGAGACGGCGTTTGCACTTTGACGGCGCAAGCAGCCGGAATGCCGTATTCCACGGTATTTTTCACGAAAAGGTGAGGCTCGAGCATGAAAAAAAGTATCGTTTTGTGCCTGTTGGTGCTGGCGCTGCCGGATCAGGAGATTCTGGTGGACTACCGGGACTATTTCAGTGAGGAAGAACTGGCGGCGTTTATCCCCGCCTTTCGTGAGGAGGGGATGATCGGCGGACGGCAGGCGGACGCGGCTCTTGCCGCGTTTAATGGATAAGACCTTTGAGAGAGGAGGCGCGACCTAATGTATAAACGAATCATCAGTCTGCTGCTGGTGCTGGTACTGGCAGTGAGCCTGCTGCCCACCGTGGCCATGGCCTCGGTGGCGGATGGTGAGGGCACCGCCTTACCCGCGGCAGAGGAAGCCCCCGGCGGGGAGACGGAAGATCCGGAAAACCCGGAGAATCCGGAAAACCCGGAGAATCCGGAAAACCCGGAGAATCCGGAGAATCCGGAAAACCCGGAAAAACCGGAGAACCCGGAGAATACGGAAAAACCGGAGAACCCGGAGAATACGGAGAACACAGAGAACACGGAGCATCCGGAGGATGCGTTGGAGGGAGAAGCGGCAGAGGAGCAGATGATGCTGGCGATGACGGGCGGCGTCGCCGAGGTAAGTAGCTGGAGTTTGCTACGGGATGCCTTGCAGGGCGCCGGCGTTAATACCGTGAGGCTCACAAAAGATATTACGTACTCTCCCTCACTAACGAATGATCGTATCATAGTCACCGGCAATAAGCGGCTGGATCTGAACGGCCACACCGTGGATGTCAACACAATAGACTCGTTAAACTCGTTCATTATCACCATTGGAAGCGGTGGCTCGCTGACTGTTTGCGACAGCGGATCGTCAGGAAAACTGAAAGGTACGTCGTCCCTGCAGGAATACGTTCTTATCAAGGTGGAATCCGGTGGCTCCTTTATGCTGGAGGGCGGCACGGTGGAGATAACGGTTCCGCCGACGGACAGCAACCTGCGGCGGTCCGCCATCCGTGTCTGCGAGGGCGCAACCGCTGTGTTTACGGACGGCACGGTGCTGGCAAATACCAGCACATATGAAAGCACCACGAACTACCGGTACATGGCCACTGCCGTCGAGGTGCAGGCGAAAGCCCGCGTCACCATCAACGGCGGTACATTTGATCTGGTGCGGCTGGATAGCTGCCCCACCGAGGACAACTACACCCCTGAGCTGCTCATCCGCTCCGGTAGCTTCAAAAAGTCCGTCGTGATGGCGCTTACAGGAGATATAGCCTGGTCTGATCTGGATCACCTGCCTCTTGAGGTAAGGTCGGCCACCTTCCTGTATAACACCAGTACGTTACGTCAGAACCGCCTTGTAGTGGCCGGCGCTCCCAAGCAGGACGGCTACCACAGATATGAAAACTTCCGTCTGACGGATGTGCCCTTCGACGCCACCCAGGATGAGATCATCAAAAAGCTGAACAGTCTGGTGCAGTACCTCATCACCCCCAACGGCGCGGTCTCCTGCGATGTGACAGGCACTCACCACTGGTATGTGCGGGGTAACATGAATAAGACGGCCTCTGAGAATGGCCCCGCCCGGGGCAATATGGGAAATTATTATTCTGATTACCCCTATCAGCGGGGTCTTCAGGGAAATCTTATCCTTGTGATTTCTGACGCCTATTACTTCAAGGAGGCGAAGCTGCGTTCGAGTGGGACTGAGCAGAATGTGCCGTTTGCCAACAGCAATACGCTTTCTCCGACCCGAATCGACTACAGCGGCGACAGAGACTCCCTGCTGAACCTGTACTGGTATTTGGACGAGAGACTGCAGAATGACGATTATGTTATCGCCAACGGCTGCTTCCGCGAGAAGGACAGAAATGGCAAGACAACCAAAACCTACGGTATTGATCTTACTTTTGAGAACGACGATGAACGCTTCGACAAAAATGGCCTTGAGTTTACGAATTGGAGCCAACTGGAGAAGGAAATCCGGCTAGTGCGAAATACGACCGATCAGGATATTCAGAACCGGATCGAAAGCACCGTCTGGCTGCTTCACTGGCCGGGAAGGACAAAGCATACTTATACCGTTACCGAGGGTTCCTACACCAGCCATCTGTGGTATAGCGAGAATACCAGTGAAAAGACTGAATTTGAGGTTGTCGATAAGATCGAGGCCTGTATGCAGTTTCGGCAAATAAGAAAGTATAAGACCGCCATCCTCGATGTAGGGCTGAGCATCGACAAGCCGCTGGTGGAGGGCGACACAAGCAGCGGGGCCTTTACCGTTTCTGACAGCAACGCCGGGTATACCATGGTGGATACCTACGGCTATTGGGATGAAGATGACTTTCCTTTGACATCAAGCAACTATTTCCCTGCCAACCTGAATTGGATGTACCATCGGTTGCTGACCCTGACCGCCAAGACGGGCTATCGCTTTGATGAGGAGGAGCTGCCGCGTGTCACGGTAACAGGTCTTAACAGGCCCTGTGATAGCATAACTGTCAAATATAAGGATGAGACAACGATTCAGGTATCTCTCGACGCCTATCCCTCCGAGGTGATTCAATACGCCTACGGCACCGTCTCCGGACTGAAGGTGGGAAATAGGGCCAGCCAAGTGAAGGTCAAGCAGGACGATACCATCAACGCCACCATCTACGGAAAATATGAGTTCACCGATGTGGAGGTTAGGCAATATAAAAGCGATGGTACGACCTTCGTGAAGACCCTTGCGTCAAGCGACATCATTGAAGACGGGTTTACCTATAAGGTCAAGCTGCTTGGCCGGGGAAAGGACGATAAGACCTTCGTGAACCTCCCGGTGGATATCCATCACTCACAGGGCGGCCGTAATTTCTACACGACGCTTCGACTGCGGATGAACAACGACGACCCCTACAGCCCGTCTGTCCAATCTGAGCCTTGTATAAAGTATAACAACAAGTACTACTTTACATCACATCCGCTCACCCCGGAGCCGAGTATGACCGTGTATAACTCCCTGCTGATCAACGTCCAACCAGTTCCTTGGGCAAACGCACGAGTCCCCTACGCACCGGAGCGACTTATGGGACTGCCGGACGGTGTTCACCTGCAGAAGGGCGGCTTTGAATGGTATAAAAAAAATGCAGACGGCACCGCCAGTATGCAGCTGAAACGGGGAGTAGATAAATTCCAGCTGGGAGAGACCTATTACTGCAGGCTCCGCCTCGAGGTTGACCTTGGATATGAGATCAGCGAAAATGCCAAAGTCTCTGTCAACGGCAAAGAGGCAGTTATTTCTGGGGCTAGGGTCATCAAGGTCGAATTTACGACGCAGGGTGGTGTCTGGGGTGACCTAAACGGTGACAGCAAGTGTAATATCATGGATGTTCAGGCGCTGTATGCATATCTGACAGATCCCAGCCAGTCTCCCACGGCGGGTGCAAACGCCTGCGACCTGAACGATGATGGCAGCGTGGACGTGTATGATCTGCAGCTTCTGTACGAGGTGGCGACCGGCCTCGCCACGCCGCCTACCCTGTAACGGGCAAAGAGCCTTGCGGCGTGTGACCCGCGGTTACAGGCAGCGGAGGGTGCTTTCCATACGCTCCAGTAAGCTGCTTTGTCAGTGCCGGGGTGCTTTCCATACGCCCGCCGCAAGACTTTTGCAGGATGACGCGGAGGCGGCAGCCGCCGCCTCCGCAGTCCCCGGACGCAGGAAATATGTGAAGGGCGAGGACAGGAAAATGGGCTTTTCCCGCCCCCGCGAAAGGGTGAGACGCTAACATGAAAAAAAGAATCGTTTTGTGCCTGTTGGTGCTGGCGCTGTTGTCGGTGACAGGATGCACGCAGAAAAAGGACGCGGAACCGCTGACCGTAACGCTGTGGCATGTCTATGGCGGCGAGGTGGATTCTCCGCTGAACGACCTGATCAAGCGGTTTAACAGCACGGTGGGCGCGAAGCAGAACATCCGCGTGAAGGTGGAACTGGTCAGCAACAGCGGCAGCATCCATAAAAGCGTGCTGGCCGCCGCCAACGGCGACCCGGGCGCGCCGTCGCTGCCGGATATGTTCGTATCCTACCCCAAGACGGTGCTGGCGCTGCCGGATCAGGAGATTCTGGTGGACTATCGGGACTATTTCAGTGAGGAGGAGCTGGCAGCGTTTATCCCCGCCTTTCGTGAGGAGGGAATGATCGGCGGACGGCAGGCGATCCTGCCCCTTGCCAAATCCACGGAGGTGCTGTTTGTCAACCGGACGCTATTCGACCGGTGGGCAGCCCAGTCCGGCGCCAGCTATGACGATCTTGCGACATGGGAGGGCGTTTACGCGCTGGCAGAGCAATACGCCGCGGATACCGGCAAATGCTTCTTTGTCCACGATTACCACTTCAACTACTTTCAGGTGGGCGTGGAATCGCTGGGCGAGGACTTTTTCCGGGATGACGGCGTCAGGTTCGGCCCCGGGTTCGAGCGGGCCTGGGAGCCGTATGCCCGGGCGGGGCTGACGGGCGGCCTGTGGCTGCACGACGGGTATGCCACGGAGCCGCTTCGCACCGGAGATGTGGTGGTATCTGTGGCATCCTCGGCCAGCGTGCTCTACTATTCCGACACGGTGACGTATCCCGACAACACCTCGGAAAAGGTGACGATCACCTCCATGCCGTGCCCGGTGTTTGAAGGGGGCGAGAAGCTGGTGATGCAGCGCGGTGTGGGAATGTGCACCGTGAAGTCCACCCCGGAACGGGAGCAGGCGTGCATTACGTTCCTGAAATGGCTGACCGAGCCGACATGCAACGTGGAATTCGTGACCAGCCTGGGCTATATGCCGGTGACGCAGGAGGCATTTGAGAACTATCTGCCCGGCGCCGTGGAAAAACTGAGCGACCCGATGTATGTGTCGCTGTACGAGACATATCTGCAAACGCAGGAGGCATATACCTTCTACTACCCGCCCCAGATGGAGAATTATCTGGATCTGGAGACACGATTTGAAAAGCTGGCGCGGCTGAAGCTGACGGCGGGCCGGACACAGTATCTGGAGGGCGGCAACACGCCGGACGCCCTGATCTGGGAGACGTTGGACAGCTTTAAGCTGGACTACGGCACATGAAAGAGGAAAGCACATGCGATCAATTCGGAATGCGATTCACAATCCATATGCAGCCAGCCACAGTATGGGTGCACGGCTGCTGCTGTATTGGTTCACAATGGCGCTGCTGCTGGTGGCGGCCATCCTGTCGATCCTGATGGCTACGGGCGTGCTGTCCCATCCTGCGCGGCAGCTGGCCAGCGCCCTGGACATTCAGCAGAGAAATACATATGCAGCCTTGGATGCGCAGATGGATGAGCTGACGGCGCATGGCGTGGCCATGTCGGAAAAGCTGGGCCGGGAGCTGGATGCTTTTCTCGCGGCCAAGGGCATTCCTTTTGACGCGCTCAACGACGATCCGAAAACCATCGCGGAATTGGAAAAGAGGCTGTACACGCCGCTGAGCAGCACGCTGAGCGCCGCCTCGTGCAGCGGGATCTTCTTCTGCCTGAACGTGACCGCCAACACGGCGCTGCCCAACGCGGACGCGCTCAGGGCGGGACTGTATCTGCGCTATTCCGGGCTTCAGCCCACGGTGGCGTCGGAGCAGGATGTGATCTGCTTCCGCGGCGCGGCGGAGGCGGCGCGGGGATTGCAGCTTCAGATGCATAACCGCTGGAATCCGGAACTGAATACCGCGCTGATTCCCGGCAGCAATAAGGTTGCCACCAGTCAGATTGAGCGTCTGGCAGAGGGCAGCCTGTGGACAAACCGCACAGAGCTGCTGGATACATGGGAGCATGTGATGCTGCTGTGCGTACCGATTCTGGACGGCAGCGGCACTGTGCGGGGGTTTTGCGGCATGGAGATCAGCGACCTCTATTTCAGCCTTTCCCACGACACTGTGTCCAGCAGCTATGGCAATATGCTGACATTGCTGGCGCCGATTGACGGCGACAAGCTCAATCTGTCGGGGGCTATGCTGGGCGCTACCACCGGCTCGCGACTGACGGCCGAGGGTACGCTGCACATCAAGCCGGGGAAATACTATACCATCTATACCGATGGCAAGGAGTCCTATCTGGGGCGGCACCGGCTGCTGGATGCCGTTACCTCGGACGGCATTCCCCTTGCCGCGGTGACGCTTGTAACGGCCAACACCTTCCGCAGCTATGAGCGCGGGTCACAGTTCGCGTGGTTTTTGGGTTCGGTGCTCTTTTTGCTGGCGATGCTGGTTGCGGCAACCGTGCTGTCCCGCCGCTTTGTCAAACCGATCAATGAGAGTCTTGCGGCGATCAGGGGCGATACAACGGAGGTGGTGGCATCCGGTATTTCGGAAATTGACGAGCTGCTGACCATGATCCGAGAGCGGCCGGTGGGCGCGCTGCCGCCCGATGTGGAGGCGCGGCTGTGCGGCTTCGCGGAGAGAGCAAATACGCTGACCGGTACGGAACGCACCATCCTGCAATACTATATGGACGGTTATACCGTCAAGGATATTCCCGAGCTGGCACGCATCAGCGCCAGCACCGTAAAGACTCATAACCGCAATCTGTACCGGAAGCTGGGCGTGGATTCGTTCGATGAGCTGAAGGTATATATTGAGCTGTTTGCCAGCTGCGGCCGCAGCGGTGAGCTGCTGAACAGATCATAAAGATGATGAACAGGGTGCACAAACCGATGTGATTCGGATTGTGCACTCTGTCTACGCCTAAGGGTGATTTTGACGGATACAGGCAAAATTCACCCTTAGGGTAATAGACATTTTAAGTAAAAACTGCTAAAAAGTATATATACCTGTATATATACTTCGAACATAAGAACGGCAGAAAAGAAACGGCGATGTAGGCAAGGAGGGAACCGAAATGCGCCGCATCATTAAAGCGTCCATGGAGGACATATCTTCTATGGAGAGGTTTCAGTTTTCATTGCGCTGCGCTGTATGCGGCTCCCTCTGGGAGAGCCAGCCGGTGCGCTTTTCCAAGGCGGGAATGCAGCCGGAGAGCGAGGGAAAGCGCGTGATTTTCCAGGCGCTGTACCAGCGTGAACGGGAGGACACCTTTGAGCGGGCCGCAACGGAGGCAATGGAGTATTTCAGCCTGTGCCCGATCTGCAAGCGGCTGGTTTGTGACCGCTGCTTCCTTTTGGGGGAGGATATCGACCTGTGTACCGACTGTGCGGCGTTTTTGCAAGAGCACGGCGAGCCGGTAGAGGGCTCGTCCGCGAAGCACGGCTGAAGCGGAGGAACTGCCTATGAAATGGAGGGCTTGGATCGGAGGTGTGCTGTTGGTCATGATGCTTTTGGGGATACTGGGCTGCGGCAAGAAGCGCGACCCGGTGATCGATGATATGGTGGACGGCCCCGGTATGATGTATACGCCGGAGGATCAGAGTCCCTTTGCGGGGTCGTGGCAGAGCCGGGACGGTACCATCGTCATGGAGGTGGAGAGCCGGGGGCAGTTTGAGGCGTCCGGCATACAGGTGTTTGTGAACGGTGAGCCGGACTTCGCATCTGACGCATGGGTGTACAAAACCGGGAATGTAAAGCTGACGCAGGAGCATAAGGATATTCTCATGACGGGCACCTTCGACAATCTGACATTCAGCCATGCGGAAAACGCCTTCCGCATCCGGTACAGCGACGGCAGCGGCCATAGATGGCTGACAAAGGACGGCGCGGCGTGCGGCGAGGAGGACGTGATCTTCTCCACGGAGTCGAAGACGCCGCTATCTAAGGAGTGGAACTGCCCCAACTGTGAGACAAGGAACGAGGGTAAATTCTGTACCAACTGCGGTATCCGGCAGCCCTTCTGCTGCAAAAGCTGCGGCCGGCAGCCGACAAATGAGAAGATTCCTGTTTACTGTCCGGAATGCGGCAGCCGTCTCAAGTGAGACGTACCGATATGCGAAAAGGCACCCATGAAAAACGATCAGGAATGATGATTGGAGGGTGATGCCTATGAAATGGCGGCTTTGGATAGGAGGTGTATTGCTGTTGGCGGTGCTTTGGGGAACGATGGGCTGCGGTGAAACACGGGAACAGGGCGGCGACCATATGGTGGACGGCCCCGATATGGTATATACACTGGAGGATCAGTCCCCCTTCGCGGGAACATGGCAGAACGCCGACGAAAGTATTGTTCTGGAGATTGAGGGCATCGGGCAGTTTGAAGCGTCCCGCATGAATCTGACGGTCGATGGAGTGGTAAAGCTTACGTCTGATATGTGGGTGTACAAGACCGGTTATGTAAAGCTGACGGAGGGATACAATGACGTCTTGCTGCCGGAGCCCTTTCAGCTTCTGGAATTCTTTCATTCGCTGGACGCCTTTTGCCTGTACACCACCGAAGGAGAGACCTTTATGCTGGCAAGGCCCGGCGTGGAGCCCCAGAGAATCCTCTCCTTCAGGCACTGAAAAACATGTATGAGGAAAGCCCTCAGAATATCGCTAAGTAGCACTGTCCCTCCTGCGGACAGGAGAATCTGAGAAATTTTGCACCGAATGCGGTCATCGCCTCAAGTGAGACGTGCCAATATAGAGAAAGATAACACAGAAATACCGAAAAACAGGAGGAAAAAATGATGAAAAGAGCGAGAAAACTTGCGGCGCTGCTTCTGGCGTTGGTGATGGCACTGACGCTGGCGGCCTGCGGCGGCAAGGGCGGCAGCAAGACAAACCCCGCTGTGGGCAAGTACATGGGCGAGGCTGTTTTGTCCTTTGACGAGTGGATACCCATGGACGATGTTTACGATCTGGGCGAGAACTACCTTGAGCTGAGAGAGGACGGTACGGGCTGCTTCATGCTGGACGGTGACCCGACGGAGATCGAGTGGAAGCTGGGTAAGGATGGCGCCCTGACGCTGGACAGAGACGGAGAGACCTGCAACTGTACGCTGAAGGACGGCTTGATCATGGTGAATGACTACTTCGGTTTTGACTTGAAGCTGACGTTCCGTAAGAGCGAGGGCAGCGGTACCGGCGGCACCAATGCCGGCAATACCGACAGCACGGGACTGACCATTGACGACTTTGCCGAGGTGTACGGCGGTGACTGGCACGGCATGGCGGGTCTTACGGACGCCACCGGCGACTTTGAGGAACTGAACGATACCGCCCACGAGATTCTGGCGCGTCTGGTCTTTGACGGCAACGGCGGCTGCCAGGTCTGGCTGGCCATGTATCTGGAGGGCGAGAACGACTTCAATTTCGCCAACACCTATGTCCGCGTGGTGCCCGATGACGATACCGGTCTGGATCTGCGGGGTGAGTTCATGGGCGGCGAGATGCAGGAGGGTATCCTGTCCGTGGACGAGACCGGCGCCCTGTATGTCAGCTGCGAGGTGGATTCCGACCTGGTGGACGGTTCTATCAGCCTGCTGGCGAACCTGCGCCATCTGGACGACGAGAACTGGACGGACGAGGATTACATTCCCATGCCCGAAAGCGCGGTGGAGTACTATCGTGGCAAGACCTTTATGGAGATCGCCAATACCTATCAGATCGACACCAGTCTGATCCCCGATGACGGCAGCGGCGATACCGTCTCTGTTCCCCCGGCTGGCGGCAGCGACAACGGCGGCCTGCCGGAGAACTATCCCTTTGAACGGACTACCACCAACTGTCAGGGTGAGTACGGCAAGTCTAATCCCGATGCCACCGGCCGGGCGGATCTGCCCACCATGCAGAAGGTGCGTCAGGAGCTGTGGGATATGAGCTCCTCCAAGTCCTCGAAATTGACCTATGACGACATCAAGGCCATGCTGGGCGGCGAGGATGGCATTCCCCATACCGGCATGGATGAGAGGAGCTGGAACAGTGAAAAGCACGCCTACGGCTGGTTCAACGGCGAGGGTGACTACTATGTGCTGTACTTCGTGGTGCGTGACGGCAACGAGTATTACACGGCCGCTACCTTCTCCAGCAGCGTGAGAGGCGACAGCTGACGAACGGTACGGAAATCAGAGAAAGGAAGGCAGAGATATGCAAGTAACGTTGAACGCGCTGCCCGCTTCGCTGGCAGAATTCCGGAACCTGTCCCTGAAAACCCCGGATGAGGTGGTGGCGGGCTTCCTGTGTGCATTGAACCTATATGTAAAAAATCCCAACGAGGGTGTGGAGGCCATGAATATCCTGCGGGGGCCACGGCCTATGACGCCCTATGACAGCCAGTTCCTGCGGGATCGTCTGCGGGGCAAGGAGTATCTGCCGCTGGCGTACTTCGCCGGGGCTACCCCCCAGAACAGCTACGTTCCCACGCAGCCCTATGTGCTGAACGTACTTCCAGATCCCCGTCCGCAGGACATTGAACCGGGCTATCTGCGGGTATTTATCGCCACGCCCGGCGCGGACTCCCCCCGGCCTATCAAGCTGCGGCAAAAACCATCCACCGGCGAATGGTTCCTGTGGGAGTATTCCAGTCCTCTCAGCGGCATCCGTATTCCGGTCGCTCAGGATCCCTGGGCTTAAAGCCATGAAGCGGCGATGGATCGCGCTGGCGCTGCTTCTGGCGCTGGCGGTGGGCCTGACGGCCTGTCAGGTGGAGTTTATCCCCCACGGGCAGCTGGAGAACAACGGCGGCACCACGATAGACACACCGCCCCTGTCCGGCGACAACAACGATGTGGCAGATCCGGTGGACGGCGTTGACCCGGTGGGGAATGTGGACCCCGATGACGACGATGATTACTGGGGCGACATAGGCTTCGGCAGTTTCTCCTACTCCCATCCCGATGCTGTTTACGAGGTCAATCGGCAGTATCTGGATGGGACATGGGTCGGAACTTCGGTCGAGACGGCGGACGGGAGGATACCGATGGAGACGGCGGGCGAGTCCTTGACGCTGACGCTCTTGAGCGCCGATGGCGTGACCGACTTTATGGGCGAGGGTGTATGGAGCATGGTATGCCAGTACGACGCCACCTACTCCAACGGCGAACGTGAAACGTTGAACGAGCTGTATGTGAAGTTCCTCGGCGGCCCCATGTATCACGACTGCGGCAATCAGGAGTGGTTCGCAGCGCTGGGCGGCGGCCCGAAGGGTGTTGAGTTCAACGTGACCGTGATCGACGACAACTATCTGGAGCTGCGCCGCTTCGGAAAGGGCCCGCATCAGATGTGGATCGTCTACTGCGAGCGGTCGGACGGCCTGTGGTGGAACGGCCAGTGGTTGAACAAGGATTAACAAATCATTCATAGATAGAAATTATTACAAAGAAAAGGAGATTACATAACTATGGGACTGATTAAAGCAGCATTGGGCAGCGTTGGCGGCGTGATGGCCGACCAGTGGAAGGAATACTTTTATTGCGAGGCACTGCCTGAGAACGTGATGGCTGTTAAGGGCCAGAAGCGCACCTCCGGCCGCAGCAGCAACACCAAGGGCAGCGACAATATCATCTCCAACGGCAGCGTCATCGCCGTGGCCGATGGTCAGTGCATGATGATCGTGGATCAGGGCCGCATCGTGGAGGTCTGCGCCGTGCCCGGCGAGTTTACCTACGATATGTCCACCGAACCCTCTCTGTTTACCGGTGAGTTTAAGGAGAGCGTCCGTGCTGTCATCGACAGCATGACCACCCGCTTCACCTTCGGTGGTGAGGCGCCCAAGGATCAGCGTGTCTATTACTTCAACACCAAGGAATTGATCGGAAACAAGTATGGCACTGCCAATCCCGTGCCCTTCCGCGTGGTGGATCAGCGGGCCGGTATCGACATTGATGTGGGCATCCGCTGCTTCGGCGAGTACAGCTATCACATCTGCAATCCCGCCCTGTTCTACACCAATGTGTGCGGCAACGTGGCGGAGGCATATACCCGCGATAAGCTGGACAGCCAGCTGAAAACCGAGCTGCTGACGGCGCTGCAGCCCGCCTTCGCCAAGATCGGCGAAAACGGCATCCGCTACTCCCAGCTGCCCGGCCACACCATGGAGCTAGCCGACGCCCTGAATGAGGTCCTCAGCAAGAAGTGGCGCGACCTGCGGGGTATCGAGATCGTTTCCTTCGGCGTATCCAGCGTGACGGCCGACGAGGAAGACGAGAAGATGCTCAAGGAGCTGCAGCGGAACGCGGCCTTCATGGATCCCACCCGCGCTGCCGCCCATCTGGTGGGCAGTCAGGGCGACGCCATGAAGATGGCGGCTTCCAACACGGCTGCCGGCCCTGCCATGGCCTTTATGGGCATGGGAATGGCCGGTCAGGCCGGCGGCATGAACGCCCAGAACCTGTTCGCCATGGGTCAGCAGCAGGCCGCCCAGCAGCCTGTACAGCAGGCCGCTCCCGCCGGCTGGACCTGCTCCTGCGGTCACGGCGGCAACACCGGCAAGTTCTGCGCCGAGTGCGGCCAGCCCAAGCCCGCCCCCGCCGGCGAGTGGAAGTGCGCCTGCGGCGCGGTGAACACCGGCAAATTCTGCGCCGAATGCGGCCAGCCCAAGCCTGCCAGCGACGAGTGGACGTGTGCGTGCGGAACGGCCAACAAGGGCAAGTTCTGTGCCAACTGCGGCAGCCCCCGCCCCTGATTGGGATGAAGAGGAAGCTTCTTTGGATATTCCTGATCGGTGCGGTAGTAGGTATTGCTATGTCGGGGCTTTATAAACACTTTGTGACGGATCGGATCATGGATGGTGATGGTATGATGAACGAGTTTGCAAACGCTTTTCGGGATGGCGACACGCTGAAAAGCATACGCTGGTCGCAGAGTGCTTCGTGCTACGACGACTGTTTCCGCTTTGATCTGGAGGAGACAGACGGTGCGTATACCATCTCCGGGTGGTGCATCGACACCGAGGGCAGCCGAGAAAGGGTCGAGCGGATAGACGCGCCCCTGACGTCGGAGCAATGGGCTGAGGTGGAGACGTGCCTTCAGGAGAACTGGCATCAACCGCCCAGAGCCTTGCCAGAGGGGGTGTCTGTCCTTGACGGGACGGAGAGCTACCTCTACATCACCAGCCAGAGAGAGGACGAGATTCTCACGGCAGAATACAACGGTGAGTATGAGGACGTCCTGAGGACGCTCCTGCGGGAGCTCCTTATAGGTACCTCCGAGGAATATGCTCCGGCAGAGGAAGAGTAAGCACACCGTACCCAGCCGCCCCAGCAGCCTCAGGCGTAGGTGAGCCATTCTCCCGATTTCTACCCATTATGCGGCGTGAAGCGCGGTGGCAAAAGCTTCCGTCTGGATTGGGCAACAACCCTGTGACAACAAATCACATTAGTCGGCAAGCACACTGCCAGCCGGCGATGTCGTTAGGAAAGGAGAAAGCAATGTACGATTATTCCGATTATTACGATTATTACGATTACAGCAGTACCCCGACCTTTAACCCGCTGCCCACCATTATCTCGCTTGTCCTGTGCGTGTTTGTTCTGGTGTGCCTGTGGATTATCTTCCGGAAGGCCGGTAAGCCCGGCTGGGCGGCCATTGTTCCCTTCTACAATCTCTATGTGCTGTTTGATATCACCTGGGGCAGCGGTATGCGCTTCCTGCTGATGCTGATCCCCCTCTATAACATCATTCTGGGTATCCAGACACAGATTCGGCTGGCCAAGGCATTCGGCAAGGGCGGTGGCTTTGCAGCGGGACTGATTTTCCTGCCCTATGTTTTCATGCCCCTGCTGGCTTTCGGCAAAGGAACGTATCAAGGTGTTCCTGTCAAGGCAGCCCCTTATCAGAACAATCCCTACCAGAACAACCCCTATCAGCAGGGCGGCTATTCCCAGCAGCCTCATCAGCCCTATCAGAATCCCTATTCCCAGCAGCCCCAGCAGGTTCCCTATGGCACTGCGTCTCAGCAGGGCTACCAGCAGCCGCAGTATAACGTGCCCCAACAGGGCTATCAGCAGCCCCAGCAGCCTCAGCAGTCTCAGTACGCTGCACCTCCCCAGCAGCCCCAGCAGTATACGGCGCCCCAGCAGCCCCAGCAGTCTCAGCATGCTGCGCCTCCCCAGCAGCCCCAGCAGTATACGGCGCCCCAGCAGCCCCAGCAGTCTCAGCACGCTGCGCCTCCCCAGCAGCCTCAGCAGTCTCAGTACGCTGCGCCTCCCCAGCAGCCCCAGCAGCCTGCCCCCCAGCAGCCGGAGACGGAGACCCGCGCTTCCACTTTTTGCTCCAACTGCGGCGCGAAGAGCAACGGTGAGAAATTCTGCCAGAACTGCGGTGCGCCTTTGCGCTGATCCCTCCTGCCATAGTTGGACGGAATAACAAATGACGATGCAAAAAGAAAGGAAACTGATTATGAAAAAATCGATTGCGCTTGTATTGGCCGTGTTGATGATGCTGTCCCTCGCTGCTTGCGGCGGTGGTGGCAGCAGCAGTAAGGGCGGTGCCCTGCCCGGCGTCGACATGAAATCTGCAGATGTGCAGACCGTGACCTCTGACAGAGCAACGCTGGAAGTGCTGAACGAGACATTCTTCACCTACCTGGGTGGCCTGAACTACTTCACCGAAAGTGATGCGCAGTCGAAGCTGACCTATGCGGAACTGAAGGAGCATATCGGTGTGGATTGCTCTGAGTACCAGTATGATGAGGAGTACCAGCGCGGTGTATACACCTGGTACGCCAACGAGGATGACGCATGCTGCCTATCCCTGTTCTTTGGTGACAACGGCAAGCTGATCGCTGCCGGCGCGTATAACCTCAGCCTTTGATTGATACTGGCTGACCGTATTATCTGAACGCCATTTTCCACGGGAGCGGCCCAAAGCCGCTCCCGTAGCGGAAAGGAGAGAACAATGGCATCCCAAATTACCAACTATAAATGCCCGGCATGTACCGGCCCGCTCCATTTTGTGGGCGCTTCCGGTATGCTGGAATGTGACTACTGCGGCGCAAAATATGATGTGGCGCAGATTGAAGCCCTCTATGCAGAGAAAGAGGCTAAGGCCGTGGCTGCTACGGAGCAGGCCAACGCCAAGGCGGAACAGAACCGCCAGAAAATAGCGGAGATGGAGTCGCAGGGCTGGGATACCTCCGGCCTGAGCAGCGACTGGGGCGCGGAGGCAGACGGCATGAAGGCCTATTCCTGCCCCAGCTGCGGCGCGGAGCTGATCTGCGATGCGTCTACCGCCGCTACCTCCTGCCCCTACTGCGGCAATCCCACCGTGGTGCCGGGCCAGTTCAGCGGTGCGCTGAAGCCGGACTTCGTGATCCCCTTCAAGCTCAGCAAGGAGGATGCGGTGGCCGCCCTGAAGAACCACTATAAGGGCAAGCCCCTGCTGCCCAAGGCCTTTACCAACGGCAATCATATCGAGGAGATCAAGGGCGTGTACGTCCCCTTCTGGATGTTTGACGGACAGGCGGAGGGCAGCGTGGACTATGAAGGTCTGATCATCCACGTCTATGAGAGCGGCGACTACGAGATTACCGAGACAGAGCATTATGACGTGCGCCGCGGCGGCTCCATTGCCTTCGAGAAGGTGCCGGTGGACGCATCCAGCAAGATGCCTGACGACCACATGGACTCCATCGAGCCTTACAATTATAAGGATCTGCGGGCCTTTTCCACGGCGTATCTGCCGGGCTTCCTGGCGGATAAGTACGACGTGACCGTGGAGCAGAGTCAGGAGCGGGCGGACGGACGCTGTGCTGCCTCGCTGGAGGGTGCGCTGCGCCGCACCACCACGCAGTACGACACCTGCATCACCAAGGGCAAGGACATCCAGCTACGCCGCGGCAAGGTGCACTATGCGCTGCTGCCGGTTTGGATGCTGCACACCAAATGGAACGACAAAGATTTTCTCTTTGCCATGAACGGACAAACCGGCAAGCTGGTGGGTGACCTGCCTACGGACATGGGCAAGTTCTGGGCCATCTTCGCCGCCATCGCCGTACCGGTAAGTGCCATTGCGGCGGCGATACTGATGCTGATGTAAGGAGGGCGGCTGAGATGAAAAAAAGAATTCTGACATGTCTGCTGGCCCTGCTGGCGGTACTGACGATGATGGTTCCCGCGTGGGCGGAGCAGACTGAGGATGACCTCTTCATTTATGACACGGTGGGCCTGCTGGACGAGGACGAGTGGTTGGAGCTGGAGATGATGGCCGATGAGATCTCATGGCGGTATAACTGCGCTGTGTACATTGTCACCGTGGATGACTATGAGGACTACAACAGCGATATCCACTATGCGGCGGTGGCCATCTATGACGGCAACGACTTTGGTATCGGCGAAAACCGCGAGGGTATCATGCTGATGCTAAGCATGTACGACCGGGACTACGATCTGTTCGTCCGTGACGGCGGCACTGCCCAGTACGCAGTCAACAAATATGGACGCCATCAGATGACGGAGGTCTTTCTGGACAACTTCGCCGACAATGACTGGAAAGGTGGCTTTGAGGACTATCTGTCCGCCTGCGGCGAATATCTGGACCGTGCCGAGCAGGGACACCCTGTCCGCAAGCCGCTGGTGAAGGTGCTGCCTATGGCACTGGGTATCGGCGTGGTGCTGGCGATAGCGGTGTGCCTATTCCTGAAGAGCAAAATGAAGACCGTCCGTCAGGGCGCGGAGGCGGATGCTTATGTGACCGCCGAGGGCCTGAACCTGACGGAGCGGTATGACCGCTATACACACACCACTGAGACCCGCCGAAAGATCTCTAAGGACAGTGACAGCGGCAGCAGTGATCACTCCGGCGGCGGCGGCTCCAGTACAAGTGGTAAGTTCTAGTACTACGCAACGGAAGGAGGAAGCGATGAAAAAGAACCTCATTCTCTGTCTGCTGCTGGCTCTGGCGATGATGGTATCGCTGACAGCATGTCAGGTAGAAATTCCCGGCATTGGAACCGTGAATATCAACGACGGCAGCACAGGCGGCAATGCGGGCGGCGATAATACGATCCATACGGGAAGCGACAATGATGAATCCCTTGCCTTGCTGCGGAAGAGCATGGCAGAGGTGCCGGACTATATCTTCGCGGCGGCCTATATCAGCAGCGCGGCAGGCGGCCCGGACGATTTTGAGCTTCCGATACAGGAATGGGTGAGTAAGGCGGCGCCGGAACTGTGCGCCCAGTATCCCTTCGTTCGGAATATTCCCCGTGAGCGGGTGGTGGGCAGCGGCGGCAGCCTGTTCTGCGTGGTGCCCCGTGACCCCAACGCATCTGTGGTGGTGAACCGCATCCAATGGAATGAGAAGGCCGGTGGCTACGATAACGTCGAGGTACTCTACCGCAGCGAGAGCGGCGAGCCGTTTCTGGTGTTTGCCTGTGCTGACATGGGTGAGGCTGCTGATCCCGACACTGAGGTGATCGTGACCAACAGCGGAGAAGAGCCCTTGAAATGGTATCCCTACTACGGTATGGTGGCGCTGCCCTATTCCCCTGAGGACGGCCGTGAGCTGGGTTACGACTTTACCGTTTACACCGGAAACGACAGCATAGATGGCGGCGATGTGGGCGACGATGGCATGTGGACGGCTCCTACGGCGGAGCAGCTGGCCGGACACATCTGGACGTGGCAGGGTACTCTTGCGGAGCAGCCCGCCATGGCCACCATGTCCCTGACACAGGGCAGCGGCACGGAGCCGGGACAGATCACCTTCACATGGTGGTATACCAAGGACTACGGCGATCCGCAGGAGATCTATGAGGGCAGCTGGTTCCTGACGGACGGCGGAGCGCAGATGGAGCTGACCATGACCCGCAGCGGCGGCCGGCAGTATACGAAGGGCGAGGCGCCCACCACGGTGTCGGGCGCGTTCCCTGTGCAGGTACCCGCAGCCTTCGATATTTTCCCGGTGCTGAATGTGGCCGGCGGAGGCGGCGCCGACGGACTTCCCATCCAGCAGATACCCTACGAGCTTTTCATGTTTGACCCCGCGCAGGGATAAGTGATACCAAAACGCGGGAAGGAGGCAACGCCATGCACAAGTACTGGAAGAGGCCGGCCACGCTGACTGTGATCGTGCTGCTGGTTTTTATGATGACGCTGCCACTGACAGCCTGCCAGATCGAAATCCCCGGTATCGGAACCGTGAATATCAAGGATAGCGATTTGCCAAACAACGGCGGCAATATGAGCGGCGATGATGGCGGTGATGATGTGGACGGTGTCAACACAGAGGGCGGCTATGATGATTCCCTCGACCTGCTGCGCAAGGAGATGGACGCCCCGTCCTATATGCTTGCGGCGGCGTACATCGGCAGCGCGGCAGGCGGTCCGGACGATTTTGAGCTTCCCATGCGGGATTGGGTGAATGAGGCGGCACCGGAGCTGTGCGCCAAGTATCCGTTTCTCCGGGATATCCCGCGGGAGCGGGTGGTGGGCAGCGGCGGCAATCTGTACTGCGTGGTGCCCCGTGACCCCAATGCCTCTCTCGAGGTGAACCGCATCCGCTGGAACGCGAGAATAGATAATTACGAAATTGTAGAGGAGCTATACCGCAGCCAGAGCGGCGAGCCGATTCTGCTGTTTGCCTGCGCCGAAATGCAGAGCAGAGCCTATCCCGACACAGAAGTGGTTGTGACGGACAGCACCGGCAGGGATGTTGCATGGTATCCCATTTACGGTGCGATGGCGCTGCCCTACGACTTCTATAACGACGTGCCGCAGGGCTACGACTTTACCGTTTACTCGCAAGAGTGGGACGGTGATAACGGCGACGTGCGGTGGACCGGCGCCACGGGAGAGCAGTTGACTGAGTATATCTGGACGTGGGAGGGTGATTATGAGAATCAGCCCGCCATGGCCACCATGGCCCTGACCCGTGGCAATAGCGCGGATCAGGGACGGATCACCTTCAAGTGGTGGTATAGCAAGGACAACGGCGATCCGCAGGAGGTTTATGAGGGCGACTGGCTGCTGACAGACGGCGGGAAATTTCTGGGCTTGACCATGACCCGCAGCGGCGGCCGGCAGTATAAAAAGGGCGAGGCATCCACCTCGGTGGAGGGCGCGTTCCGTATTCAGGTGCCTGAGGCTTTTGATATTGTCCCGGTCCTGAATATTTCTGAGGGTGCAAAGGGTGAACGGCTTCCCATTCAGCAGATACCCAATGAACTGCTCATGTTCAACCCCTCTCAGGGGTAAATAACAAGAAAAAACGGAAAGGAGGCACCCATGCGTAATAATCGGAAGAAACTGTTCAGGCTTTTTGTGGCGGCGCTGCTGGCTTTTATGATGACGCTGTCACTGACAGGGTGTCAGGTGGAGATACCCGGCATGGGAACCATCAATATTAGTGACGGAACGACCGCCAACGGAACAGGCGGCACGAACGGCGGCAATATAGGCGGCGAGCCGGGTGCCTACGACGATTCTCTGGATCTGCTGCGGCAGGAGCTGGATGACCGGCAGCAGGACGAGCGCTTCGCGGTGGCCTACATCGGCGATATCGACGGCAAGCTGAGTGATCTGGCGGTTCCGCTGCGGGATTGGATGAATGATAAGGCACCAATGCTGTGCGCCCAGTATCCGTTCATCCGGAATATCCCACAGGAGCGGGTGGTGGACGACAAAGGAAGCCTGTTCTGCGTGGTGCCCCGTGATCCCGACGCCACCGTGGTGGTGAACCGCATCCGGTGGAGCGAGGCGAAGGGCAACTACGAGACCATCAAGGAGCTTTACCGCAGCCAGAGCGGCGAGCCGATCCTGCTGTTCGTCCACTACGATCTGGAGAAGACTCCCTTTGAAACCACGGAGCTGCGTTTGACAGACCGCTATGGCGATACCCTGAGCTGGCTTCCCACTGCCGGATCGTTGTCGCTGCCCTATGACTTTGAGAACGATAGGAACCTGGCTTTTGACTTCACCTTTTATTCGCAAGAGGGGAACGATGAAAACGACGGCAGCGACTTTGGCTGGACCTGCCCCGACGGCTCTCAGCTGACGCAGAGACTGTGGGTATGGAATGGGGAGACGGATAAGCCCGCGATTGCCACCTTGGAGCTGAACGCCAACAGCAGCCAGGAGAACTATTGGGGCTCGGGCACCTTTATCTGGTGGTATGAGAGTGACTATACGACACCGGAAGAGGTCTATGAGGGCGACTGGTCGCTGAGCGCCAACGGGGAATACTCCGGCGTGCTGACACTGGATATGACCCGCACCGACGGCAAGAGACACAAGCCCGGCGAGGCGGATCGGCTTATTCATGACAGCTTTATTGTTCAGGTGCCCATGCTCTTTGAGGACTACACCTGTCTGGCCGTTGACAAGGGTACGCACGGCTCCTATCTGCCCGTTCAGATGGAGCCGGAAACGGTACTTTACTTCTATCCCCAGTGGACGGAGTAAGCGTGTGTGAACACGGAAAGGAGGCGACCCATGCGTAATAATGGGAAGAAACTGGTCAGGCTTCTTGTGGCGGCGCTGCTGGCCTTGGCCATGACGCTGTCGCTGACAGGGTGTCAGGTGGAGATACCCGGCATGGGAACTATCAATATCAGTGACGGAACGACCACCGGCGGAACAGGCGGCGGCAACACGGGCGGCGGTATGGGCGGCGAGCCGGGTGCCTACGACGATTCTCTGGATCTGCTGCGGCAGGAGCTGGATGACCGGCAGCAGGACGAGCGCTTCGCGGTGGCCTACATCGGCGATATCGACGGCAAGCTGAGTGATCTGACGGTTCCTCTGCGGGACTGGATGAACGATACGGCGCCGGGACTGTGCGCCGAGTATCCGTTCATCCGAAATATCCCGCAGGAGCGGGTGGTGGACGACAGCGGCAGCCTGTTCTGCGTGGTGCCCCATGACCCCAACGCCACCGTGGCGGTGAACCGCGTCCGGTGGAACGAGGCGAAGGGCGATTACGAGACCGTTGAGGTGCTCTACCGCAGCGAGAGCGGCGACCCGATCCTGCTGTTCGTCTCCAACGATCTGGGGTCTGTCCCCACCGATACCACGGAGCTGCTTTTGACCGACAGCCATTCCGATACCCTGAGCTGGTATCCCATCCCCGGAATGGTGGCGCTGCCCTATGACTATGAGAACGACCGGAAGCTGGCCTATGATTTCACCTTTTACTCGCAGGAGGGGAACGACGGCTTCGGCAGCGACATCGGCTGGACGTGCCCCAGCGGCTCCCAGCTGACGCAGGAGATATGGGCGTGGGATGGCCATACGGATAAGCCCGCTCTGGCCACTCTGGAGCTGCACGCCAACAGCAGTCAGGAGGACGATTGGGGCACGGCCACCTTTACATGGTGGTACGAAAGCGACTTCGTCACACCGGAGGAGGTCTATGAGGGCGAATGGGGGCTGAGCGCCAACGGGGAATACTCCGGCGTGCTGATGCTGGATATGACCCGCACCGGCGGCAAGAGATACACGCCCGGCGAGACGGAACGGCTCATCCACGATGGCTTTATCGTTCAGGTACCCATGGGCTTTGAGGACTACACCTATCTGGCCATTGACAAGGGTACGCACGGCTCCTATCTGCCCGTTCAGATAGAGCCGGACACGGTACTTTATTTTTATCCCCAGTGGGAGTGATGCGCGTGTGTGAACACGGAAAGGAGACGACGCCATGCGTAAATGCTGGAAAGGGCTGGCGGTGATCCTTGGGATCGCGCTGGTGGCCTTGGCTTTGTTCACTTGGCGCTGTGTGCGCCGGAAAAATAACGACGAATAATGGAGGTAAAACACATGAAAAGAAGCAGAAAAACCTTATTCGCCCTGCTGTTGGCCCTGGTCATGACACTGGGTCTGACCGCCACCGCATGGGCAACGGGGGGCGACGAACCTGTGGGGGGAGACGGAATTCCGGTAGGCCCGGTGGTTGACCCTGGGACTGGGAATTATCCTCCTACTACAGAACTGAAGATCCCCTTCATCAAGAAGGTGACGCTGGGCGGCAACACCGCTCCCGGCGAGACGGAATTTAAGCTGGAGATTTTTGATATTGGAAACAGCAGTGTAGACTGCAAGGACGTGCCATACACGGCTGCCGTCACCACCAACGGTGCGCGCAGCTATGAAGGCACACTGATTATCAGCGGCACGGCGGAGCAGATTCGTAATATTGTCTGTGAGGGCTTCTTCGTCCGCGAGAAGAAGGGTAGCCTTTCGGGATGGACGTATTCCGACGAGGTATGGCATGTGATGCCCAGTGGAGAAGAGGATGGGAATGGTATTCCCAAGATGAATATCTATCCCACCACGATGGAGAAAAGGGACGACGGGGAATTTTATGTTGACGGGGATCCAGTAGAGAAGATGACCTTCGAGAACATCTACACATATAGCACCACCCCGATCCGGCGGGAGAAGCCGAATACACCGGAGCCGGCGATCACCGCTCCCAAGACCTTTGACGCCGGTGTGGCGCTGTACGGCGTAAGCGCCCTGCTGTCGCTGACCGGAACCGCGCTGCTCATCAAGCGTAAGAACGGCTGATTGACCGATACGCATCTCCTTTGAGATCAAGCTGCAAACACCTCATCTAAAATAGCCATAAGGCGGCGGACATCACCTGTCCGCCGCCTTATGGCGCGTATCCCTCCTTGCGGGGAAACCTCCGTTTGTCAGCCCATATCGGCGGCGAGCGCTTTGTCAACCCACACGGAAAGCGCATGGGTGCTTGTCCTATGACCGCACAACGGTATATACGGGGGCCTTCTTCCAATGCTGTCACACCTTCACGAAAACTATTGTCGCAATAAATAATACGATAATAACTATTAAAATGTAACGATTTTTCAAAGTATAATAAACGAAAAATCTTAGGTGGTGAAGTTGTGACAGATGTAAATGTTTCCGAATCTTGCTCTTTTGACTATGTCAAATAAAGCAGCCTCCGCTTTTTCCGAAACACAAAATGGAGAAATCTGATTTGCATAAGGCCGCCGACCTGTCTTGCCGTATATCGCAGGATTATCGTATTTCGTAACGGTATCTAAAATATGATAGTAAGGGTGTTCGGGTCGGGCGGAGATAGCCACTGCGGGGCGGGAAAAATAAGCCAAATGTA
>ERZ827520.566-NODE-566-length-57419-cov-11.166672_pt1 | contig 57419 bp, 49 predicted proteins | sample MGYA00519581_ERZ827520 | MGnify/ENA primary metagenome ERZ827520 (study PRJEB31778, sample SAMEA3449339) | human gut metagenome | biome: human gut; feature: human-associated habitat; material: faeces | place: United Kingdom | collected 2010/2012 ... | reverse complement strand
GCCATCAGCTTCGACAAGCACCAGCGCGCCGTCATCGACAAGGAAAAGTGCGTCGAGTGCGGCGCCTGCGCCAAGGTCTGCCCGTACAGCGCGATCACCAACCACAAGCGCCCCTGCGAGAACGCCTGCAAGGTCAAGGCCATTTCGCGGGACGAAAAGACGCTCGCCGCCTCGATTGACAACGACAAGTGCATCGCCTGCGGCGCCTGCGTGTACCAGTGCCCGTTCGGCGCGATCACCGACAAATCGTATATCCTCGACGTCGTAAATCTCATCAAGGGCAGCGCCGGCAACACGAACTACCGGCTCTACGCCGTCGTCGCGCCCTCGATCTCCAGCCAGTTCTCCTACGCCAAGCTGGGGCAGGTCATCACCGGCATCGAGCGGCTGGGCTTCCACCATGTGGTCGAAGCGGCGCTCGGCGCGGACATGGTCGCCTACACCGAGGCCAAGGAACTGACCGAAAAGGGCTTTCTCACCTCCTCCTGCTGTCCGGCCTTCGTCGATTACATCGAGAAATCCTTCCCCTCGCTCGCCGGCCACATCTCGCACAACCTCTCGCCCGCCGCGACCATCTCCAAATACATCAAGGAGACCGACCCCGGCTCGCGCGTCGTGTTCATCGGCCCCTGCACAGCCAAAAAGGCCGAATTCCAGAAGGAACGCGTCCGGCCGTACATCGACAGCGTCATCACCTTCGAGGAATTGCAGGCGCTGTTCGACAGCCGCGACCTCGTCATCGAGTCGCTGCCCGAAACGAGTCTGGACAACGCCTCCTATTTCGGGCGCATCTTCGCCCGCAGCGGCGGCCTGACCGACGCGGTGCGGCAGGCGCTCATCGAGCGCGGACTGGACAAGGACTTCGAGTACCGCCCCGTTTCCTGCGACGGCATCGAACAGTGCCGCGCGGCGCTGTTCAAGGCGTCGAAGAATGTGCTGCCCAACAATTTCATCGAGGGCATGGCCTGCGTCGGCGGCTGCATCGGCGGCGCCGGCTGCCTCACCCACGGCGAAAAGGACAAGACCGAGGTGGACAAATACGGGCAGGAGGCGCTGGAAAAGAACATCTCCGACTCCATCGGCGTGTATTTCGCCTCCAAGAATACCGCCGACGACGCGTAACGAAACCGCGAAGGAGAAAAGCCGTATGTCGAAAGCAATGGAAGTCGTCGGCCTTACGCCGGAGCGGCTGGAGACGGTTTTAAGCACCTTCCCGGACGAAGCCGACCGGGTGACGGCGCGGCGGCTCGTCGGGCTGTTCACAGCCGCCGGTCTGCCGGTGAAGCTCAAGCTGTATCACCAAGCCTGTATGGCGGGGACGTACCGCATCCTCTGCTTCATCCGCAAAAGTGCCGAATCCGTCATCATCAACAACCGCGGGATGGGCCGCGACGGCGTCAGCTTTCAGGTGCGCATCGACAACAGAAGCACGCTGGAGCGGCTGGAGACGTTCTGCGAATGGACCCGGGAGCAGCTCCGCAGCGCGGCGGACTGCGGCGGCTGTTCCACCAAATGCGAGGGCAAAAAATATACCTTCGTATATCAGGGAACCGCGTACACCAAGTGCCGCTTTCTCTGCAACAACTTCACCTTTGCGAACCTCACCCCGGACGGTCGGAAAGACCTCCTAACCATCGTCGCCGCCGAGCTCGGCGGCAAGCCGCCCCGCGCGTGAAACCGGCCACGGATATACCGATACGCAGAACGCCCTGCCCCCTCCCCCATAGGGAGCGCCCCAAAGCCACGGCAAAAATGAAATAGCAGCTCTTTTGTGAATGGGCACGGCAACAGCGCCGTGCCCGTTTCTTTTCGCCGTAAGGGAGTTCGCCCGCCGCTGTAAGAACAGACGGAATCCCCCAAGGATAAGCGCCCCCCTGAAAGCAAAGCGAAAATCCCCAAGGCGCGGTCGAAGTCCTCCCACGCGCTCCTTTTTTCGCCGCAAAAAGCTACACCCCAAAAGCCGAATGCTTTTGGGGTGTATCGCCTCTCGGAGTCGGGCGGATTCGTTTCCCGCCTGTCCGTCGGTTATCGCAGCCTTATTTTACGCGTTTCTCTTGCGCAGCACAAACACCGTGCCGCCGATGCAGACGACCGCCAGCACCAGCCAGACCAGCGCGCTCGCGTCGCCGGTGGAAGGCGTCCCGCTGCTGTCCGCATCGCTCGACGCGTCGGAGGAGCCGTCAGACGAAGCATCCTCGGACGAGGTGTCGGACGTATCCGGCACATAATCCGGGTCGGCCGCGCCGCAAGCACTGCACTTGCCGTCCTCGAACGTGTGCGCGGTCATCTCGATTTCCGTGCCCGCCTCAACGGTCTTGCCGCAGTCCTTGCAGACCTTGTCGCCCGTGTAGCCCTTCTCGGTGCAGGTGGCGTCCTTGGCGTTCTTCAGCTCGGTTTCGCCGTGCGCATCGGCGTCGATGGCGATTTCCGTACCCGCCTCAGCGACCTTGCCGCAGTCCTTGCAGACCTTGTCGCCCGTGTAGCCCTTCTCGGTGCAGGTGGCGTCCTTGGCGTTCTTCAGCTCGGTTTCACCGTGCGCATCGGCGTCGATGGCAATGGCGATTTCCTTGGTGCTGGTGTATTCCTTGCCGCCGAAGGTCGCCTTCGCGGTGTAAACCGTCTTGCCCGCCGCAATGCAGGTCGCCGGCGTCGTCTCGCTGGTGATCGTCGCGTTCACAACCTCAGTGTAATCGCCGCTCGCCGTGCAGGGGAACGAGGCCGTCGCGGACGAGCCGTCCTCGGCCCACGTCCAGGTCGGCGTCTCGCCGTAAGTATGCTTGCAGACAACCGCCTCGCCGGTCAGCGCATTGCCTTCTTCATCCACAAAATACGTTTTGGTCTTCGAGCTGCCGATGCTCTCGTGCTTAAGCGTCGCGCCGGCAATCTCAAAGTTTTCGCCGAGCGTAATGGCCGCTTCGGCATTCTTTTTCACACCGACGATCAGATTCTTCCCCTGAACGGTGATTTTTGCATCCAGATGAATGCCGCCGTCACCGAAAGTCGGGTTGTTCGGATGGTTCGCGTTGCTGATGGCTGCAAAGTCCTCCGAGCCGGTAATCGCCGTGACCTCGGTATCGGCGCCGGTGATGGACACCGTACCCTTTGTGCCGAGGATCGCATAGCTGTTCGTCGATTCGGCCTTGACGGCGCCGCCGCTGATGGTCACGCCGCTGTAACCGAGCAGCGCCGTGTCGTTGGACTTGACGTCCACCTTGCCGCCCTCAATCGTAATCGTATCGGCGTCAAAGCCGATGCCGCCCGTATGCTTGACGTCGGTCTTGTCGCCCTTGATGAGCAGGTCGCCGTCCACATACAAAGCGTAGTTTTCGGATTCCTCCGTCGTGCTCGTCGTGGTGGTCAGAACGGTGTCCTCAATCGTGATGCTGCCATAGAAGCAGTAAACCGCTTGAGAATCCCCGGCAGAGACGTCGATGTCCACCGTCGCGTTGCGCATCGTGACAGCCGTGGGGATATAATCCTCCTCCACCTCGTCATAAACTTCGTTAGAGAATATACCGACCTGATCGCCCGTGATGTCCACCGTCACGCCGTCAAACGTGATGTCCCCGGGCGCAAACAGGGTGGGATACCCGCCCTCGGACGTCAGTGTCAGCGAACCCGCGCCGGAAACCTTCAGGTCGCCGCCGCGAATATAAATGGCGTTCGCCGTATCGACCGTGATGTCGAGCGAGGCGCCCTCCTCCAGCACGATGTTCAGCGCCGGCAGGTTTTGATTTGTGCCGATACCGATGATCCCGGTCTCCGGCGTAATCGTGTTCGTGCCCTTGACAATGAGGGTGAATTCCTCCGTCGCTTCAAAAGAAACAAAATCCGTCAGCGCGACGTTCTCGATCGTCAGCGTCTTGTTTTCCACATCCAACGTGACTTTGCCGTCGCCGACCGTCGTTTCGCCGGCGTCCAGCCAGGCGCCGTTCAGATACACGAGGTAAGTCCCCGCCGCGAACGCTGCCGTCGGCAGCAGGCAGAGCATCATGACGACTGCCAGCAACACGGCAGCCATTTTCTTCATACCCATAGGTTTTTCTCCTTTTCTGTACTTTTTTCACACGGCCGATTTGCCGCGTCTTTCCTCGGATGTCATTCTACCATAAAAGTCGGAAAATATCAAGCGTTTATTACAAAAAAAAAAAAAACGATGAACATTAAAGCGCAATATAAAAATGCCGGTACGATATCTTGGCGCGGCCGTACAGCGAGCTTGCAAAAAAAGCATGCAAAAGCCCGCCGGCAAATCTGCCGGCGGGCTTTATAAACAAAATGGGGGCTGCCAACCTTATTCGGCCGGCGCATACACAAACCGCGCGTCTGCGCTGTTCGGCCGGACAAGCGCGGCAAGGGGAGAAGGACACAGCCGCGCTGACACGCGGCCGCGCGGACCGCTATCCGGGGACCGCTGCCCTTACTTGGCGACCGCCGCGGCCAGCGCCTCGGCGCAGTCGGTTTTCTCCCAGCTCACGCCCAATTCCTCGCGGCCGAAGTGGCCGTAAGCGGCGAGCGCCTTATAGATCGGGCGGCGGAGGTCGAGCTTCTCGATGATAGCGGCCGGACGCAGGTCGATGACCTTGCAGACGGCGCGGGCGATGGCGTCGTCGGCGGCCTTGCCGGTGCCGAAGGTGTTGACGAACACCGAAAGCGGGCGCGCGACGCCGATGGCGTAGGCGATTTGGATTTCGCACTTCTCGGCCAGACCCGCGGCGACGATGTTCTTGGCCGCATAGCGCGCCATATACGCGGCGCTGCGGTCAACCTTGGTCGGGTCCTTGCCGCTGAAGGCGCCGCCGCCGTGGCAGGCGTAGCCGCCGTAGGTATCGACGATGATCTTGCGGCCGGTCAGGCCGCTGTCGCCCTTGGGGCCGCCGACGACGAAGCGGCCGGTCGGGTTGACGTAAATCTTCGTGTCGTCGTCCATATAGAGCGCGGGCAGCGTGGGCGTGACGACCTCGCGGATGACGTCCTCGCGAATCTGCTCGAGCGTGACCGCGTCCGAATGCTGCGAGGAGATGACCACCGAGTCGATGCGGACGGGCTTATCGTCGTGATACTCAACAGTGACCTGCGTTTTGCCGTCGGCGCGCAGGTAGGGGAGGACGCCGCTTTTGCGGACCTCGGTGAGCTTCTTGGCCAGCTTTTGTGCCAGCGAGATGGGCAGCGGCATCAGCTCGGGCGTTTCGTTGCAGGCGTAGCCGAAGACCATCCCCTGGTCGCCGGCGCCGGTGTCGTACTGATCGGCGAGGGCGCCCTCCTTGGCCTCAAGCGACTTGTCCACACCGAGCGCGATGTCGGGCGACTGCTCGTGGATGGCGGTGAGGACGGCGCAGGTATCGCAGTCGAAGCCCTTCTCCGAGCTGTCGTAGCCGATTTCGCGGATGGTCTCGCGCGCGATGGTGGGGATATCCACATAAGTGGAGGTGGTAATCTCGCCCATGACGAGGATCATACCCGTCGTCGTGGCCGTCTCGCAGGCGACGCGCGCGTTCGGGTCCTTGGCGAGGATGGCGTCCAGCACCGCGTCCGAGATTTGGTCGCATATTTTATCGGGGTGCCCTTCCGTCACCGATTCGCTGGTGAAAAACTTTTTGATCATGTGTGCATTCTCCTTTTTACAACAAAAATATCCTTTCGGCAGAACGCCGAAAGGATATATATCTCACAATATGTACCTTCTCATCTGCCGATTCGCATCGCTGATTTAACACCTTGCGCACGCGCGAAAACGCCACGCGCAGGTTGTCGGGCTTCACAGGGCAGGTCCCTCCACCACTCTCGATAAGAATTGCTATTCATTTTCTTTATTCTACCACAGAAAACCCGCTTTGTCAATAGGTTTTCGGAACTTTCCGCGTTCAGAGCAGGCGGGCGACCGGCGCGCGGAAGGCGCGGTAGACCACGCAGGCGAGCGCGCCGTTGACGCCGAGCTTAATCAGGTTGAACGGCAGGATAAACGGCAGCATAATGCCCAGCACGTCGTCCATCGTAACACCCATAAACAGCGGGGTGATGAGCAGATTGGCGCCGACCATCACGGCGGCGGCGGCCAGCACACCGCAGAGGACGGACAGCTCGGCGTTCAAACGGCCCTTGAACAGGCGCGCGGCCAGCGCCGAGACGAGGACAAGCGTGCCGGTGGAAATGATGTGCATCAGGATGCCGTAAACACCGCTCGCGGCGCTGACGGTAATCCCCTGCACGAGCGAGACGACGAGCGTGATGCCCAAGCCCCACCACGGGCCGAGCAGCAGGCCGGCGAACAGGACGGCGATATCGCCGGGGTCATATTCCAGAAACGAGACCGCCGGAAAAATCGGGAAATGCACCGCGAGCACGGCGACGACGGCCAGCGCGCAGATGACGGCGGAAAACGAGAGCTTTTTGATGTTTTGCATGATTGATCAGATTCCTTCCATAAAAATACCGGGGATTGGGGAACGGAAGGCGTTTGCGAAGGGGGGCGGCGCTGCGGCGTTACGGCGTTTTTCAAAACGCCGTAACGCCGCAGCGCCGACGGCCGAAAAAAGGGTCCCCGAACGCACGGGGACCCTTTACAACCGAAGTTGTTCGCTTCTACCATCCAGACTTTACTGTCGGTATGGGAATTGCACCCATTCATGCGGCAAGGCCGCTCGCAGACTATACTGCCGGTAGGGAATCGCACCCTGCCCCGAAGCTAATATTGCATTTTATGCGTTTTTACTCGAGAATGTCAGCGACGACGCCCGAGCCGACGGTTCTGCCGCCCTCGCGGATAGCGAAGCGGAGACCCTTCTCGATGGCGATCGGCGTGATCAGCTCAACCGTCATATCGACGTGGTCGCCGGGACGGCACATCTCCACGCTCTCGGGGAGGGTGATGACGCCGGTAACGTCGGTCGTTCTGAAGTAGAACTGCGGACGGTAGTTGGAGAAGAAGGGCTTATGACGGCCGCCTTCCTTCTCGGTCAGCACATAGACCTGGCCGACAAACTTGGTGTGCGGCTTGATGCTGCCGGGCTTCGCAAGGACCTGACCTCTTTCGATGTCGGTCTTCTGGATACCTCTCAGCAGGCAGCCGATGTTGTCGCCGGCCTCGGCGAAGTCGAGCAGCTTGCGGAACATCTCGATGCCGGTGATGACGGTCTTGGACGCCTGCGCCTTGAGGCCGACGATTTCGACTTCGTCGGACATCTTGACGGTACCTCTCTCAACTCTGCCGGTGGCGACGGTGCCGCGGCCGGTGATGGAGAAGACGTCCTCAACAGGCATAAGGAAGGGCAGGTCGGACTTTCTGTCCGGCGTGGGGATATACTCGTCGACGGCCTTCATCAGCTCGAGAATCGGCGCGTAAACGGGATCGTTGATGTCCTTGCTGTCGGAAAGGAGCGCCTCGCGGGCGGAGCCCTTGATGATCGGAATGTCGTCGCCCGGGAAGTCGTACTCGGAGAGCAGCTCTCTGACTTCCATCTCGACGATCTCGAGCAGCTCGGGGTCGTCAACGAGGTCGGTCTTGTTCATGAACACGACCATCGCGGGAACGCCGACCTGGCGGGCAAGCAGGATGTGCTCGCGGGTCTGCTGCATCGGGCCGTCGGTCGCGGCCACGACGAGGATGGCACCGTCCATCTGCGCGGCGCCGGTGATCATGTTTTTAACATAGTCGGCGTGGCCCGGGCAGTCGACATGCGCGTAGTGACGGGCTTCCGTCTGATACTCGACATGTCTGGTGTTGATGGTAATGCCTCTTTCCTTCTCTTCGGGCGCGTTGTCGATCTGGTCATATGCCAGAAATTCGACAGTGTTGTCCTCAAGCGCGAGGGTTTTGGTGATCGCCGCCGTCAGCGTGGTCTTGCCGTGGTCAACGTGGCCGATCGTACCGATATTTACATGGGGTTTCGATCTCTCGAACTTGGCCTTTGCCATTTTTCATTTCCTCCTTAAAAATAGATGCTTTTGCCTTTATACATCCTATTATAGTTAATTTTCCCAAAGTGTCAAGGGTTTTTTGAAGAAAAACCGTTAATCCTTCTTGGCGCGTGCGCTGGCGATCGTTTCGGCGATCGACTTGGGCACCTCGGCGTAGTGGTCGGGCTCCATCGTGTACTGGCCGCGGCCCTGCGTCTTGGAGCGCATATCGGTCGCGTAGCCGAACATCATCGACAGCGGAACCATCGCGGTGATCTGCTGCGCGCCGCCGACGTTCTCCATCCCCTGGATGGCGCCGCGGCGGGAGTTGAGGTCGCCGATGACGTCGCCCATATACTCCTCGGGCGTGGTCACGACCACCTTCATGATCGGCTCCGTGAGCACGGGGTCGGCCTTGCGCATCGCTTCCTTAAAGGCCATAGAGCCGGCGATCTTGAACGCCATCTCGGACGAGTCGACCTCGTGGTACGAGCCGTCGTTGAGCGTGACCTTCACGTCCACGACGTTGTAGCCGGCGAGCACGCCGGACTGCATCGCGCCGCGGATGCCCTCGTCAACCGCGGGGATATATTCCTTCGGAATATTGCCGCCGACGACCTTATTGATGAACTCGTAGCCCTTGCCCTGCTCGTTCGGCTCGATGGTGATCTTGACGTGGCCGTACTGGCCCTTACCGCCCGACTGGCGCGCATACTTGGTGTCCTGATCGGCGGCGCGGCGAATGGTCTCGCGGTACGAAACCTGCGGCTTGCCGACGTTGGCCTCCACCTTGAACTCGCGCAGCAGGCGGTCGACGATGATCTCCAGATGCAGCTCGCCCATACCGGCGATGATGGTCTGTCCCGTCTCCTCGTCGGTGTAGGTCTTGAAAGTCGGGTCCTCCTCGGCGAGCTTCGCGAGCGCCAGACCCATCTTGTCCTGTCCGGCCTTGGTTTTCGGCTCGATGGCGACGCGGATAACCGGCTCGGGGAACTCCATCGACTCGAGAATGATCGGCGCCTTCTCGTCGCAGAGGGTGTCGCCGGTCGTGGTATTCTTGATACCGACAATGCCGGCGATGTCGCCCGCCATAATCTCGTCGAGGTCCTCCCGGTGGTTGGCGTGCATCAGCACGATGCGGCCGAAGCGTTCCTTGACGTCCTTACCCGGGTTGTAGGCCGTGCTGCCCGCGGTAATCTTGCCCGAGTACACGCGAAGGAAGCAGAGGCGGCCGACAAACGGGTCGGTCATAATCTTGAAGGCCAACGCGGAGAACGGCGCGTCGTCCGAAGTGGGACGCTCCTCCTCCTCGTCGGTCTTGGGGTTGATGCCCTTGATGTGCGCAACGTCCAGCGGCGACGGCATATAGTCCACAATCGCGTCCAGCAGGCGCTGCACGCCCTTGTTTTTATACGACGTGCCGCAGACCACGGGCACCATCGTGTTGGCGATGGTCGACTTGCGGATGGCTGTTTTGATCTCATCGATCGTCAGCTCCTCGCCGCTGAAGAATTTCTCCATCAGCGCCTCGTCGGTCTCGGCAACATGCTCGATGAGCTCGTTGTGGTACTGCTGCGCCTTCTCGGCCATATCGGCCGGAATCTCGGTCTCCTGGATGTCGGTTCCGAGGTCGTTGGTGTAGATATACGCCTTCATCAGCACAAGGTCGATGATGCCCTTGAAATCCGCCTCCGCACCGATGGGAAGCTGGATGGGGACGGCGTTGCACTTGAGGCGGTCCTTCATCATGTCGACGACGCGGTAAAAGTTGGCGCCGTTGATGTCCATTTTATTGACATACGCCATGCGGGGGACCTTATACTTGTCCGCCTGCCGCCAAACCGTTTCGGACTGCGGTTCGACGCCGCCCTTCGCGCACAGCACCGTGACGGAACCGTCCAGAACGCGCAGCGAGCGCTCGACCTCGACGGTAAAGTCAACGTGGCCGGGGGTATCGATGATGTTGATGCGATGCTCCTTCCAGAAGCAGGTCGTCGCGGCCGACGTGATCGTGATGCCGCGCTCCTGCTCCTGCTCCATCCAGTCCATCGTTGCGGTGCCCTCGTGCGTTTCACCGATCTTATGCGTTTTACCCGTATAGAACAGGATTCTCTCCGTGGTTGTCGTTTTTCCCGCGTCGATATGCGCCATAATTCCGATGTTACGGTACTGCTCGAGCGGACATTTCCTCGGCATAGAACTTCTCCTTTAGTTTCGGTTTGATATTCCGCACCCCGCCGCCGGAATTACCAGCGGTAGTGTGCAAAGGCCTTGTTGGCTTCGGCCATCTTGTGCGTGTCTTCCTTCTTCTTGACCGCGCCGCCGAGGCCGTTGGTCGCGTCCACGATCTCGTTGGCGAGACGCTCGCTCATCAGGCGCTCCGAGCGCGCTCTCGAATAGCTCGTCAGCCAGCGAAGTCCGAGGGTCTGGCGTCTCTCGGGCCGGACCTCCATCGGGACCTGATAGTTGGAGCCGCCGCGGCGGACCGCCTTGACCTCCAGACTGGGCATGATGTTTTCCAACGCTTTCTGGAACTGCTCCAGCGGGTCTGCGCCGGTCTTTTCCTTTACGATTTCAAACGCATCGTAAACGATTCGCTGCGCAACGCCCTTCTTGCCGTCCAGCATAATATTGTTGATCAGCTTGGTCACGAGGACCGAGTTGTAAAGCGGGTCCGGCAGAACTTCTCTTTTGAAGCCATGCTCTCTTCTTGGCACTGTAACTTCCCTCCTTCATAGAAATGAGTTCACAGGTACTCGAAAATCAAATTCCCGTCCAGTGCTGACCGCACAGCCTGCCGCGCCTCCTCGGGATAAGCGTTGCGGACCCGGAAAACGCGGTTTTCGTCTATGATACTCAGCACGAACAAAAAACTTTCTTTCAATCCCCCGCAAGGCCGGATAAGGCCGGTCTTACTTGCGCTTCACGCCGTACTTGGAGCGCCCCTGCTTTCTCTTGTCCACGCCCTGCGCGTCAAGAGTGCCGCGGATGATGTGGTAGCGCACGCCCGGGAGATCCTTGACTCTGCCGCCTCTGATGAGAACGACCGAGTGCTCCTGCAGGTTATGGCCGATGCCCGGGATGTAGGACGTGACCTCGATCCCGTTGGTGAGCTTCACTCTGGCGATCTTTCTCTGCGCGGAGTTCGGCTTCTTCGGCGTTTTGATGGCGACCTTGGTGCAGACGCCGCGCTTCTGCGGGGACGAAAGGTCGGTCGAGACGTTCTTGATCGTGTTCGTACCCTTCTGCAGCGCGGGCGACTTGGACTTGTAAGTCACCTTCTCTCTGCCGTGCTTTACCAGCTGATTGAATGTAGGCATTTTGTTCCTCCTTCCGAAAATATTCGCAACGAATTGATTATACCCGAAAAAACCTTATTTGTCAATAGCTTTTGCCGTTTTTTTACCTTTCGGCGCCGACGGACCGCTAAGCGGGGCGTCCGATTCGGCGATAACGGCGGTCGGGACCTCCACGCCGGCCAGCTCGGCCAGCTCGGCGGCGGTGTACGTCACCACCAGCTCACAGCTGGGCGCGTCCCTGAGCGCCTCGAGCACGCGAATGGCGAAGGCGCGGTCGGCGTCGCCGGCGAGGTAGACCCGCCTGGCTTTCCCTTGGCGGATGAGCCGCAAAGACTGGTTGAGTCCCGCGACCCGCTCCGCCCCGGTACTGTGCGCGTCGCTATTCGGCCGCATCGTACACGCCCTCGAATTTTTCGCCCATATCGATTTCCACGTCTCTGTACCGCTTCATGCCGGTGCCTGCGGGGATCAGCTTGCCGATGATGACGTTCTCCTTCAGGCCGATGAGCGGGTCGCGCTTGCCCTTGACGGCCGCCTCGGTGAGCACCTTCGTCGTCTCCTGGAAGGAGGCGGCGGAGAGGAACGAGTCGGTCGACAGCGAAGCCTTCGTGATGCCCAGCAGCAGATGCGCGCCCTCGGCCTCGGCCAGCGGCGGCTGGCAGCCGGTCTCGGCGTTGTGCCGGCGGATCTTTTCGTTTTCGGCGTCGAATTCGGTGACGTCCACCGACGAGCCGACGAGCATCGGCGTGTCGCCGGAGTTTTCGATGCGGACCTTGCGCGTCATCTGGCGGGCGATAACCTCGATATGCTTATCGCTGATCTCCACCGCCTGCAGCCGGTAAACGCGCTGGATTTCCTTGATGATATACTCGTACACCGCGTCCAGACCCGAGATGCGGAGGATGTCCGCGCTCGTCTCGGTGCCGTCGGTGAGCTTCTGGCATTTGGTGACCTTCTGGCCGTCCTCGACGATGATTTTCGAGGAATACGGCACGGTGGTGCTGCGCTCCTCGCCGGTCTCGTCGTCCACGACGGTCAGGCGCTTGAGCTTCTTGTCGTCCTCAACGCGGACGGTGCCGTCGAAGTCGGCCAACACGGCGACCTTCTTCGGCTTGCGCGCCTCGAAAATTTCCTCGACGCGCGGAAGACCCTGCGTGATGTCGCCGCCGGCGACGCCGCCCGAGTGGAAGGTACGCATCGTAAGCTGCGTGCCCGGCTCGCCGATGGACTGCGCCGCGATGATGCCGACGGCCTCGCCGATGGAGACCGGCAGACCGCTGGCCAGATCCGCGCCGTAGCAGTGGACGCAGGCGCCATGCTTGGCGCGGCAGTTGATGACCGAGCGGATGTGTACGCGGTCGATGCCCGCGGCGATGATGCGCTCGATCTGCGGCTCGTCGATCATCGTGTCGTCCGGCACGATGACCTCGCCGGTCGCGGGATCGCAGACGTCGCCGATGACGTAGCGGCCGAGCAGGCGGTCCTCGAACGGCTCGATGACCTCCTCCTTGCCGCCGGAGAGCTTATCGACAATCTTATAGACCCACAGGCCGCGGTCGTCGCCGCAGTTCTCCTCGCGGATGATGACGTCCTGCGAGACGTCGACGAGACGGCGGGTCAGATAGCCCGAGTCGGCGGTACGCAGCGCGGTATCGGCCAGACCCTTGCGGGCGCCGCGCGCGGCGGTGAAGTATTCGAGAATTTTCATTCCCTCGCGGAAGTTGGCCTTGATCGGCATTTCGATTGTTTTACCGGTCGCCGAGGCCATCAGGCCGCGCATACCGGCAAGCTGGCGGATCTGCTTGATCGAACCGCGCGCGCCGGAGACGGCCATCATATTGATGGGGTTGTATTTATCCAGATTCTTCTGCAGGGCGGTGGCGACGTCCTTGGTGCAGGCGTCCCAGATGGCGACGACGCGCTGCGAGCGCTCCTCGTCCGACAGCATGCCCTTCTTGAAGAAGTCGGTGATGACGTCGACCTTCTTCTCGGCCTCCGCCAGCAGCGATTTCTTCTCGGGCGGGATGGTCATATCGTACACCGAGATGGTGATGGCGCCCTTGGTGGAGTATTTGAAGCCCTGCTCCTTGAGCTTATCCAGCACCTCGCAGGTGACTGCGTTGCCATGGTACTTGATGCAGCGGTCGACGATGAGCGACAGTTCGTCCTTGGTGGTGACGAACTCGATTTCGTTGACGAAGAAGTTTTCCTTCTTCGAGCGGTCGACGAAGCCCAGGTCCTGCGGGATGGGCAGGTTGAAGATCAGACGGCCGAGCGTGGTCTCGATGATGCCCGTGCGCTCGATCCCCTCCGCGTCCTTCTTGAACACGCGCACCCGGATGCGGGCGTGCAGCGAGATCTGCCCGTTTTCGTAGGCCATCACCGCCTCCTCGAAGTTGCGGAAGGCCCTGCCCTCGCCCGGCTCGCCGGGCTTCTCCAGCGTGAGGAAGTAGGAGCCGAGCACCATATCCTGCGACGGCACCGTTACCGCGCGGCCGTTGACCGGCTTGAGCAGGTTGTTGGCCGACAGCATCAGGAAGCGCGATTCGGCCTGCGCCTCGGCGGAAAGCGGGACGTGCACCGGCATCTGGTCGCCGTCGAAGTCGGCGTTGAACGCCGTGCAGACGAGCGGGTGCAGCTTGATGGCCCTGCCCTCGACCAGCACCGGCTCGAACGCCTGAATCGAAAGCCTGTGCAGCGTCGGCGCGCGGTTGAGCAGCACGGGATGCTCCTTGATGACCGCGTCCAGCGCGTCCCAGACCTCGGCGTTGGCGCGCTCGACCTTTTTCTTGGCGTCCTTGATGTTGGTGGACTTGCCGGTGGCGACGAGCGTCTTCATCACGAAGGGCTTGAACAGCTCCAGCGCCATTTCCTTCGGCAGGCCGCACTGATAGATTTTCAGCTCGGGGCCGACGACGATAACCGAGCGGCCCGAGTAGTCCACGCGCTTGCCCAGAAGGTTCTGGCGGAAGCGCCCCTGCTTGCCGCGCAGCATCTCGGACAGCGACTTGAGCGGGCGGTTGTTCGGCCCGGTGACGGGACGGCCGCGGCGGCCGTTGTCGATGAGGGCGTCGACCGCCTCCTGAAGCATGCGCTTCTCGTTGCGGATGATGATGTCCGGCGCCTTAAGCTCCATCAAGCGCTTGAGGCGGTTGTTGCGGTTGATGACGCGGCGGTAAAGGTCGTTCAGGTCGCTGGTCGCGAACCGGCCGCCGTCGAGCTGCACCATCGGGCGCACGTCGGGCGGGATGACCGGCAGCGCTTCGAGGATCATCCACTCGGGACGGTTGCCCGAGAGCCGGAACGCCTCGACCACCTCCAGCCGCTTGATGAAGCGGACCTTGCGCTGTCCCTGCGCGGTCTGCAGCTCCTTTTTCAGATAGGCGCTCAGCTCCTCAAGGTCGATTTCCTCCAGCAGCGTCTTGATCGCCTCGGCGCCGATGCCGACGGTGAAGTCGTTTTCATATTTTTCATAATAATCGCGGTACTGCTGCTCGGTGAGAAGCTGCTTCTTCGCCAGCGGCGTGTCGCCGGGATCGATGACGATATACTGCGCGAAATACAGCACCTTTTCCAGCAGCTTGGGCGAGATGTCCAGCAGCAGCCCCATCTTCGAGGGGATGGCGCGGAAGTACCAGATGTGCGAGACGGGCGCGGCCAGCTCGACATGACCCATCCGCTCGCGGCGGACCTTGCTGGTCGTGATCTCGACGCCGCACTTTTCGCAGATTTTGCCCTTATAGCGCGCGCCGCGCTTGTATTTTCCGCAGTGGCACTCCCAGTCCTTGGTCGGACCGAAGATGCGCTCGCAGAACAGGCCGTCGCGCTCGGGCTTGAGCGTGCGGTAGTTGATCGTCTCCGGCTTTTTGACTTCGCCGTAGGACCACGACCGGATCATATCGGGCGATGCAAGACCGATCTGTATGGACTCAAATTCCATATTTTCCATTCGTGTTCTGTCCTCCCCTTCACTCTTCCTCGTCGGCCAGGAATTCGTCGTCGTCAAAGACCGACTCGTCTTCATCGTCGTCGTCCGCGTCGGACACGACGCCCTCCTCGTCGTCATACATCACGTCGTCGGTGTCGAGGACGTTCACGCCCAGCTCGGACTCGGACATACGGTCGTCCTCGCGGTCATCGTCCTCCGTATAGTCGCGCAGGTTGATGGGCTGGTCGTCCTTATCGCGCACGACCACGTCCAGACCCAGCGACTGCAATTCCTTCACGAGCACCTTGAACGCCGCGGGCACGCCCGGCGTGGGGATGTTGCGTCCCTTGACGATGGCCTCGTAGGTGCGCACCCTGCCCTTGACGTCGTCCGACTTGACGGTCAGCAGCTCCTGCAGCGTATACGCCGCGCCGTAAGCCTCCAGCGCCCAGACCTCCATTTCGCCAAAGCGCTGGCCGCCGAACTGCGCCTTGCCGCCGAGCGGCTGCTGCGTGACCAGCGAATAGGGGCCGGTCGAGCGCGCGTGGATTTTATCGTCCACGAGATGGTGCAGCTTGAGGAAGTACATATACCCGACGGTGACGGGGTTGTCGAACGGCATCCCCGTGCGGCCGTCGTAAAGAATCGTTTTGCCGTCGTCGCGCAGGCCGGCTTCCCGCAGGCACTCGGCGATTTCGGCCTCGTTCGCGCCGTCGAACACGGGGGTCATCACCTTCCAGCCGAGCTTTTTGGCGGCCATGCCGAGGTGAACCTCCAGCACCTGCCCGATGTTCATACGGGAGGGAACGCCCAGCGGGTTGAGCACGATGTCCAGCGGCGTGCCGTCCGGCAGGAACGGCATGTCCTCGCTCGGGAGGATGCGGGAGATAACGCCCTTGTTTCCGTGGCGGCCGGCCATCTTGTCGCCGACCGAGATCTTGCGCTTCTGCGCGATGTAGACGCGCACGACCTTGATCACGCCCGGCTGGAGCACGTCGCAGTCGTCGCGCGTGAAGGTTTTGACGTCGACGACGATGCCGCTTTCGCCGTGCGGCAGCCGCAGCGAGGTGTCGCGCACCTCGCGCGCCTTTTCGCCGAAGATGGCGCGCAGCAGCCGCTCCTCGCTCGTCAGCTCGGTCTCGCCCTTCGGGGTGACCTTGCCGACGAGGATGTCGCCCGCGCGGACCTCCGCGCCGATGCTGATGACGCCGTCGCCGTCGAGGTCCTTGAGCACGTCCTCGCCGACGTTGGGGATGTCGCGCGTGATTTCCTCCGGCCCGAGCTTGGTATCTCTCGATTCGCAGTAGTATTCTTCGATGTGGATAGAGGTGTAAATGTCCTCGCGGACAAGCCGCTCGTTGATGAGCACCGCGTCCTCGTAGTTGTAGCCCTCCCAGGTCATAAAGCCGATGAGCGCGTTCTTGCCGAGCGCGACCTCACCGTTCGCGGTGGCGGGGCCGTCGGCGATCACGTCGCCCTTCTCGACCCGCTCGCCCTTGCGGACGATCGGCCGCTGGTTGACGCAGGTGCCTTGATTGGAGCGCTTGAATTTGATGAGCCTGTACAGGTCGGTGCGGCCCTCGTCGGTGGTGACGGCGATCTCGTCGGCCGTGACCGACTTGACGATGCCCGAATTGCGGGCGATGACCACGACGCCGCTGTCGTAGGCGGCCTTGTATTCCATACCCGTCGCCACGAAAGGCGCCTCGCTGACCATCAGCGGCACGGCCTGCTTCTGCATGTTCGAGCCCATCAGCGCGCGGGTGTTGTCGTCGTTCTCCAGGAAGGGGATCATCGCCGTCGCGACCGAGACGACCATCTTGGCCGAAACGTCCATCAGGTCGATCTTGTTGGCCTCGTACTCGCCGATCTCCTCGCGGTGGCGGGCGACGATCTTGCGGTTGACGAACCGTCCCTTCTCGTCCAGCGGTTCGTTGGCGGTGGCGACGACGTACTCGTCTTCCTCGTCCGCCGTGATGTAGCGCACCTCCTTGGTCACCACGCCGCCGCGGACAACGCGGTAGGGCGCGGCGATGAAGCCGAACGGGTTGACCTTGGCGAAGGTGGCCAGATAGGAAATCAGACCGATGTTCGGACCTTCCGGCGTCTCGATGGGGCACATACGGCCGTAATGCGTGTAATGCACGTCGCGCACCTCGAACGAGGCGCGGTCGCGCGAAAGACCGCCGGGGCCGAGCGCGGACAGACGGCGCTTGTGCGTCAGCTCCGAAAGCGGGTTGGTCTGGTCCATAAACTGCGACAGCGGCGACGAGCCGAAGAAGTCGCGGATGGCCGAAACGATGGGCCGGATGTTGATGAGCGACTGCGGCGTGACCGTCTCGATGTCCTGCGTGGTCATTTTCTCCTTGACGATTTTGTCCATGCGCGAAAAGCCGATGCGGAGCTGGTTGAGCAGCAGCTCGCCGACCGAGCGCAGGCGGCGGTTGCCGAGGTGGTCGATGTCGTCGGTCTTGCCGATGCCGTGCGAGAGCGCGAGCAGATAGTTGACCGAGGCGAAGATGTCATCCACCGTGATGTGCTTGGGAATCAACTCGTCGCGGCGCGCAGCCAGCGCGCGGCGCAGCGCGTCCTTGTCCTCCGTGCCGGAGGCGGCGATCACCTCGAGCAGCACGTCAAGCTGGACGCGTTCACCCAGCCCCAGCTCCTCGTTGGTGTAGGGCAGCAGCTTGGAGGCGTCGACCATTTTGTTGGTGAACACGCGCACCTCCTGCTTGGTCCCGTCCTCCTCGTTGACGGCATAGATGTAAACCGACCAGACGCCGGCGTTTTCAAGCGTCTCCGCGTCCTCGCGCGACAAAAGCTGCCCCTCGGGGAACAGCACCTCGCCCGTCACGGGCGAGACGGCCGCGCGCGCGAGCGTATAGCCGGAAATGCGGCGGCTGAGCGAGAGCTTCTTATTGAATTTATAGCGTCCGACGGGCGAGATGTCGTATCTCTTGGGGTCAAAGAACAAATTGTTGATGAGCGTGACGGCGCTGTCGACGATCGGCGGCTCGCCGGGACGCAGCTTTTTATAGATTTCCTTGAGCGCTTCCTCGTCGGGGTTGGTGCCGTTCTTCTCGGCCTCCTGCTGCATCAGGTCCTTCTCGAGCGTGGCCGTCAGCATCGGCTCCTCGCCGAACAGGTCGGTAATCTTCTCGTTGGTCGCCAGCCCGAACGCGCGCAGCAGCACCGTGATGGGCAGCTTGCGGTTCTTGTCGATGCGGACGTAGAACACGTCGGACGAGTCGGTCTCGTACTCCAGCCATGCGCCGCGGTAGGGGATGACGGTGGCGGAGAACAGGCTCTTGCCGCTCTTGTCCTCAGCCGCTTCATAATAAATGCCGGGCGAACGCACGATCTGCGAGACAATGACGCGCTCAGCGCCGTTGATGATGAAGGTGCCGCTGTCGGTCATCATGGGGAAATCGCCCATGTAGATTTCCTGCTCCTTCAGTTCGCCCGTGACCTTGTTGTTCAGCCGCACAAGCACCTTGAAGGGCGCGGCATAGTTGACGTCCCGCTCCTTGCATTCCTCCACGCCGTACTTGGGCGGGTCGCTCAGGGAGTAATCGATAAAGTCGATGACAAGGTTGCCGCTGTAATCGGTCATCGGCGAGATGTCCTCCAGCACGGTCTTGATGTCCTTCGTTATGAAATCCTCGAAGGATTTCTTCTGCACTTCAATCAGGTTGGGCATTTCCAGCACTTCGTCGTTTTTCGCAAACGACATTCTGGTCGTTTTTCCCAGCAGCCGGGGTTTGACCATATCAACCAATCAGATCACTCCTATTTATATTTTTGCAAATATTCCGTGAAACTGTACACATCCGCGAAATATTTCATTCATTTACGGTTTTTTTAGGGCAACATTGTGCAGTTTATTATTTTAGCATCTCCGCGCGCCGCTGTCAAGAGGAACGCAGAAATATATGTTAATATTTTGTAAATTCGCATTCTTCGCTTTCCGCAAAAGCAAGCTCCGCCGTCCGATTCCCGCCGGAACCGGCGGCGCGCAAGGCGCAGCTTCACGCCCCTCGACAATCCGCACGCTCCATCCGCATTTCCTTATTTCAACACCATAATCAGCGGCGCGAAGATGTGCATTTCGCGCCCCCTATAAAACGCGCATGCTTTTTATCCGCAAATACTATAAATTTTCCACCTATTTCAGAGTAAGCGGCGCGAATATGCTCATTTCGCGCCCCCTATAAAACGCACATGCTTTTTATCCGCAAATTCTATAAATTTTCTACCTATTTTAAGGTCAGCGGCGCGAATATGCTGCTTACCGCCCCGGAGAGATCGGCGGGCTTCAGGAAGAACTGCACCCCGCGCGCGCCTGCGGAGACGGCGATGCGCGGCAGCGGCTCGGCCGAATCATCGATAAACGTCGGGAAACGCTTCTTCATCCCCACAGGGCTGCACCCGCCGCGGACATAGCCGGTTGTCGGCAGCAGCTCCTTCAGCGGCAGCAGCTCGGCGCTCTTGTTCCCGCTCACGCGCGCGAGCGCCTTCAAATCCAGCTCGGCGGCGACGGGGATGCAGGCGACGACGATTCCCGTGCGGTCGCCGCGCGCGACGAGCGTCTTGAACACGCACGCCGGGTCCAGCCCGAGCGCTTCGGCGGCGTGGACGCCCGACAGGTCGTCCTCGTCCACCGCATAGGTCAGCAGCGTATAGGCGACCCCCAGCTCGTCGAGGATCCGCGAGGCGTTGGTTTTGATTTTCTTTGCAGACATACTGCGGCACTCCCTTTCGTCGGCAAAAGGACTGCCGGTGAGCAGCCCTTTTGCAATGCCGGGCGGGGCGGCGGCCCCTCCCTGTCTTACGTTTGCGCATCGGTTCGGTGCAGGGACGCGTCCCTGCACCCTGAACAGCCGGCGGCCTTCGGGACGCCGGTTGCAACAGTTACAACGATTACAACGGTTACAGCAGCTCCCTGCGCAGCTCCTCGCCGCTCTTGGGCGAAAGCAGCGCGGGCGCGACGTCCAGCACCGTATGCGCGCCGGCCGCGCCCGACTTTGCCAGCCGGTAAGCCGCCCGCGCGTAAGCGACGAGCACGCTGCCGGTGAACTCGGGATTGCTGCCGAGGTTAAGCGAATATTCGATCACATGCCCGTTCTCGCGCTGCGCGCCGGTGCGTCCGCTGCGGATGACAAACCCGCCGTGCGGCAGGCCCGAATGGTCGCGCGCCATCTCCTCAGCCGTGATAAAGACGACGGTCGTGTCGTATTCGGCGTAATATTTGGGCATTTCCTTGATTTCGCGCTCGATGCGCGCTTTGTCCGCGCCCGGCTCGGCGACGACGTAGCAGAGCCGCGTGTGCTTCTGCCGCGTATTCAGCGCCGGCGTCTCGCCGCGCCGTACCGCTTCGACGGCCGACTCGACCGGGACGGTGTACTGCCGGGCGTCCAGCACGCCGGGCACGCGCCGCGCCGCGTCGGAATGCCCCTGGCTGACGCCGCGGCCCCAGAAGGTGTAGTCGGCGCCGTCGGGCAGCACGCTCTGCGCGTACGCGCGGTTGAGCGAGAACAGGCCCGGGTCCCAGCCGACCGAAATCAGCGCGGCGTTGCCGCCGGCCTTCGCCGCCTTGTCCACCGCCGCGAAGTACGCGGGAATATCCGCGTGCGTATCGAAGCTGTCCACCGTGTTGAACAGCGCCGCGTAGCGCGGCCCCTGCTCGGGCAGGTCGGTCGCGCTGCCGCCGCAGAGCAGCAGCACGTCGATGTCGCCGCGCAGCCGCTCGGCCTCGCGCTCGGCGTACACCGGCGCGGGCAGCACGGGTGCGACCGCCGACGGGTCGCGGCGGGTGAAGATACCCGCCACCGTCATATCGGGGTTCTGTGCGGCGGCCAGATGCGCGCCCTTCCCCAGATTGCCGTAGCCCATAATGCCTATACGAATCTTTTCCATATGTAAATCCCTCCAAGCGATGCACGCGGCGTTATTTCGCCACGACGTTGAAAATGCGGCCGGGCACATAGATGCGCTTGACGACCGTCTTGCCCGCCAGCGCGCCTGTCAGCAGGCCCGCCGACTCGATGGCGGCCCAGACCTCGTCCTCCGACGCGGCGGCGGGCACGGTCACGGTGCCCTTGAATTTGCCGCAGACCTGCACGGCCAGCTCGACCGTGTCGGACACCAGCAGCGACGCGTCGTAGGTCGGGTAGGGCTGCAGCGACGCAAAGCCCTCGCCGCCGAGCAGCTCCCACAGCTCCTCGGCCAGATGCGGCGCGAACGGACACAGCAGCAGCACGAAGGCTTTCAGCTCGTCCTTGGGGATGCCGCCGTTGTCGAACACCTCGTTGACAAAGGACATCATCGCCGCGATGGCGGTGTTGAATTTCATACTCTCGATGTCGTCGGACACCTTCTTGACCGTTTTGTGCAGCGCGCGCGTGAGCGCCTCGCTCGGCTTCTCGGGCAGCTCGGCCATCGCGTACACGCGCTCGAGGAAGCGGCGGCAGCCGCGCACCGAGGCGGTCGACCACGGCGCGCTCTTCTCGAAGTCGCCGATGAACATCTCGTACAGGCGCATCGTGTCGGCGCCGTAATCGCGGATGACGTCGTCGGGGTTGATGACGTTGCCGCGCGACTTGGACATCTTCTCGCCGTCCTCGCCGAGAATCATCCCGTGCGAGGTGCGCTTGAGATACGGCTCGGGGCAGGAAATCAGCCCCTCGTCGTACAGGAACTTCGACCAGAAGCGCGAGTAGAGCAGATGCAGGGTCGCGTGCTCCATCCCGCCGTTGTACCAGTCGACGGGCAGCCAGTAGTCCAGCTTCTCCCGCGCGGCGAAAGCCTTGTCGTTCTGCGGGTCGCAGTAGCGCAGGAAGTACCACGAGGAGCCTGCCCACTGCGGCATCGTGTCGGTCTCGCGCCTGGCGGGGCCGCCGCAGTGCGGGCAGGTGGTGTTGACCCAGTCGGTCATCGCGGCCAGCGGGCTTTCGCCGTTGTCGGTCGGCTCGTAGCTTTCGACCTCCGGCAGCGTCAGCGGCAGCTCGGACTCGTCCAGCGGCACCCAGCCGCATTTCTCGCACCAGACCAGCGGAATCGGCTCGCCCCAGTAGCGCTGGCGCGAGAACACCCAGTCGCGCAGCTTGTAGTTGACCTTCTTCCGGCCGACGCCGCGCTCCTCCAAAAACGCGATCATCTTCTCCTTCGCCTCCGCGACGGACAGCCCGTTCAGGAACCCGCTGTTGACCAGCGTGCCCGTCTCGGTATCGGTGAACGCCGCCTGTGTGACGTCGCCGCCGGCGATGACCTCGACGACGGGCAGGCCGAACATTTTGGCAAAATCATAGTCGCGCTCGTCGTGCGCGGGCACGGCCATAATCGCGCCCGTGCCGTAGGTAATCAGCACATAGTCGGAGACGAAGATCGGAATCTCCTTCCCCGTCACGGGGTTGACCGCCGCCACACCGTCCAGCCGCACGCCGGTCTTGTCCTTGGCCATCTCGGTGCGCTCGAAGTCGCTCTTGCGCGCCGCCTGCTCGCGGTAGGCGGCGACCTCGTCGTAGTTGGTCAGCCTGCCGCGCCACTTCTCCACCAGCGGATGCTCGGGCGCAATGACCATATAGGTCGCGCCGAAGATGGTGTCCGCGCGGGTGGTGAACACGCGCAGCGCGTCGCCCGCGGTGGTGGCGAAATCGATCTCCGCGCCGTAGGAGCGGCCGATCCAGTTGCGCTCGGCCGTCTTGACGCGCTCGATGTAATCGACCGTGTCCAGATCGTCCACCAGACGGTCGGCGTAGGCGGTGATCTTCAGCATCCACTGGCTTTTGGCGCGGTGCACGACCTCGCCGCCGCAGCGCTCGCAGACGCCGCCGACGACCTCCTCGTTGGCAAGGACGACCTTGCAGGAGGTGCACCAGTTGACGTTCATTTCCTTTTTATACGCCAGCCCCGCCTTGAACAGACGCAGGAAAATCCACTGCGTCCAGCGGTAATACGAAGGGTCGGTGGTGTTGATCTCACGCTGCCAGTCGAAGGACAGCCCCAGCGCCTTGAGCTGCTCGCGGAAGCGGCGCACGTTGTTCTCGGTCACGACGGCCGGATGGATCCTGTTGGCGATGGCATAGTTCTCGGTCGGCAGGCCGAACGCGTCCCAGCCCATCGGGAACAGAACGTTGTAGCCCTGCATCCGCCGCTTGCGCGCGACGATGTCCAGCGCCGTATAGGGCCGCGGATGCCCGCAGTGCAGCCCCGCGCCCGAGGGGTACGGGAACTCGACGAGCGCATAATACTTCTTTTTCGTAAAATCCTCCGACGCGCGGAAGGCGCCCGACGCCTCCCAGCGCTGCTGCCACTTCTTCTCCGTGGCCGTAAAATCGTACTTCATCGTAAACATCCTGTCCTTCCCGGCGCCTTGCTGCGCGCCGATGTATCTTTGTCTGCCTGCGTTTTTTGCAAAAGGCAATCTATACGTCCGCCGACGGCGCGGCCTGCGCGTCCTCCCAGAGCTTTTCGAGCTTGTAGAACTCGCGCGCGCTCTGCGTGAACACATGCACAATCACGCTGCCGTAGTCGATGAGCGTCCACGCATTGTCCGAAAAGCCCTCCACCCGCAGCGGCTTGACGCCGAGCGTTTCCTGCACATGGAACTCGGTCTCGTCCGCCAGCGTGCGGATGTGGGTGGACGACGTGCCCGTCGCGACCACAAAATAATCGGCCAGCACCGTCTTGCTTGCGACGGCGAGCGTTTTCACCTCGCCGGCCTTTTTGGATTCCAGCGCCTCGACGACGGTTTTCGCCAGCGTCCGCGCGTTTTCCTGCTGCAGCTTTTCATTCTCGTTCATAGCGTTTTGACTTCCTCCTCCCGGGACGGTGCGCTTCGGCCGTTTCAGCCCTGCCCGTCTACCGATAACCGATATAAAATCGCGTTGCGCGATTCCAGCGTATCCTTCAAAATCAGGTTCCCGTCCTCCAGATTTTCGCGGATGACCGCGTCCAGCCCGAAGACGAGCGCCTTTTCCAGCGCATGCGGGTCGCCGCAGCGCCAGAGTCCCTCGTAATATTCGCGGCAGCGTACGCAGGCCAGCGAACGGCGGTTTTCCTCGATGAAATCGGCGAGGAAAAGCACCGCGTCCAGCGGCGCATACCGCTCGCACAGCGTGGAATGCCGCCGGATTGCGTCGCAGACCGCCGCCGGCAGCCCGAACGTCCGCTCCGCCAGCACGGCCGCCGTCCGGCCGTGGAGCACCTTGACGCACGCTTTCTCCTGCGCGTCCAGCCCGATGCCCTGCGAATCGCAGAACGCGAGCTGCTCCGCCGCCGTCCATTCCTTCGTGCAGTCGTGCAGCAGCGCGGCGGCCGAGACCTCCTCCTCCCGCAGCGCCGGAAAGTGCCGCGCGGCGATGGTCAGCGCCGCCTTCTCCACGCCGAGCGTGTGCGTCAGCCGCCTGTCCGACAGGCGCAGCGACGCGAGCAGCGTATTTCTGTCTGTCATCTGTAAAGCCCCTTTTCCCGTATATAGCGCGCCACGCCGTCGTCCAGCAGCGGATGCGGCCGCCCCTGCGCGAGCGCGGCCCGCACCTCGGTGGAGCTGACCTCCACCGGCTCGTAGGGGACAAAGCGCACGTCCGCGCCGAACGACCGCCGCAGCGCCTCGGCCTTCGCCGCAGCCCGCGATTCCTCCCCGCCGCGCCGCAGCGCCACGCAGACGACGACCGCGCGCAGCAGCGACTCGGGTCTGCGCCAGCGTTCGAGCTGCATAAGCTGGTCGGTGCCGACGAGCATATACAGCGCCCCGCCCGGGTGCAGCTCCCGCAGATGCTCGACGGTTTTGCAGGTGTAGCTCACGCCGCCCGATCGGATTTCGTAATCGCACACCGTCCAGCCCGGGAAGGCCAGCGCCGCCATCGCCAGCCTGTCCGCCGGCGGCGCGGGGACGCGCCCGTCCTTGAGCGGCGGCAGGGCGTTGGGAATGATATACAGCCTGTCCGGCCGAACGGCGGCGGCAAACGCGGCGGCTGCGGCCGCGTGTCCCTTATGCGGCGGGTCGAAGGTGCCGCCGTAGAAGCCGATGCGTTCCGCCGTCACAGCTCAATCTTCTTGTTCTTTTCGCTTTCGCGGTAGACGACGACGCGCCGGCCGATGACCTGCACCGCCTCGCAGCCCAGACGCGCGGTCAACTCGGCCATCGCCTCCTTCGGCGTCAGCGGCGCGTATTCCTGCACGGTAATTTTAATCAGCTCGCGCGATTCGAGCGCGTCGGAAAGCGTTTTCAATACATTTTCGGTAATCCCGTTCTTGCCGATCTGGTACAGCGCCTCCTCCCCGTTCGCCAGCGAACGGAGGGCGGCGCGCTGTTTTGTCGTAATCAATGTGTGAATCTCATCCTTTCCCGCGGTCTTCCCGTCCCGCGGCGCTTTCGTCCGTCCGAGGGCCTGTCCCGCCCCCGAGCGCGCGCACCTGCTGCGGCGTCAGCTCGCGCCAGCGGCCGCTCTGCAGCCCGCCGAGCGACACGCCGCCGACGGCGACGCGCCGAAGCGCCGTCACGCGCAGGCCGACCGCTTTCGCCATCCGGCGGATCTGGCGGTTCTTCCCCTCGGTGAGCACGATGCGCAGCCGGCTCTCCTGCGCGCACCGCTCGAGGATGCCCACCTCGCAGGGCGCAATCGGTTCGCCGTCCAGCTCGCGCATCGCGCGCAGCCGATCGGCCGCCTCGTTCGAGACGCAGCCGGCGACCGTGACGACATACACCTTCCGATGGCCGAAGGACGGGTGCGCGAGCCGGTTGGCGAACACGCCGTCGTTGGTCATCAGCAGCAGCCCCTCGCTGTCCATATCCAGCCGCCCGATCGGATAGACGCGCGCCGGCAGGTCGGCGACCAGCTCGGCCACGCTTTTCCGCCCGCGCTCGTCGGACATCGTCGTCACATAGCCGCGCGGCTTGTTGAGCATAATATACCATTTCCGCCCCGCGCCCCGCACCCGCTTCCCGCGGTAGCGCACGACGTCGCGCGTCGGGCAGACGCGGTCGCCGAGCGTCGCGGGCTGCCCGTTGACCGTGAATTCCCCGCAGCAGATGGACGCCTCGGCGGCGCGGCGGGACATCAGCCCGCAGTCGGAAATGTATTTTTGCAGTTTAACGGTCTCTTCCGTCATCTTTTTATCCGAAAAGCCTTTCCCAGAAGCTCAGGCGGCGCACGTCCACGCCCGAATCCGCCGTCAGCGGCAGCACGGCGATGCGTTCGCCCTCGCAGTAGTATTCCGCGTAGCCGAGCACGTCGCCCGGCTCGACCGGCGCGTACACGAACCGCGGAAGCACCAGCCGGCGCGTCACCGTCTGCCCCTTGGGCAGCACGACCGACCCGTCCGCCGCGCTGACGGACACCGACTCCGCGACCCCGCCGACGACGGGCAGCGGCGTACCCGAAACGCCCTCGAGCGCGACCGATTCGTAATGCGCGAACCCGTAATCCAGCAGCCGCGTATGGTCGGCCCAATCGCTGCGGTCGTTGAGCGTGACGGCGACGAGCGTCAGCCCGTCCCGCTCGGCGGCGGTGACGAGCGTGCGCCCCGTCGCAAGCGTGTAGCCGGTCTTGACGCCGATGCAGCCCTCGTAGCTGCGCAGGAGGCGGTTATGGTTGGACAGATAGCGCCTGCCGTCCGAAATCGTCTTTGTTTTGCAGGACACAATCGCGGCGAAGGTCTCGTTCTCCAGCGCCGCGCAGGTCAGACGCGCCAAATCGTAGGCGGTGGTGTAGTGGTCGTCGGCGGACAGCCCGTGCGGGTTGGAGAAATGCGTGTCCTCCAGCCCCAATTCGGCCGCGCGCTCGTTCATCAGCCGGACGAAGTCCTCCACCGTCCCGCCGGCCGCGATGGCCAGCGCGGTCGCCGCGTCGTTGCCCGACTCGAGCATCAGCCCGTACAGCAGGTCGGAGACGGTGATCTGCTCGCCCTCGGTGAGATAAATCGACGAGCCCTCGATCCCGACGGCCTCCTTCGGCACGGTGACGACCGTTTCCGGGTCCAGCCGCTCGATGGCCAGCAGCGCGGTCATAATTTTCGTAGTCGAGGCCATCCCCATCCGCGTATGCGCGTTACCGGCGGACAGGACATAGCCGCTCTGCTCCATCACGATGTCGGCCGCCGCGGCGGTGGCCACGGCGCCTTCCTTATAATATACGCCCGCGCGGTCGACCGCCGCGGGCAGGACCGCCTCGTTTTCCGGCAGCGCGGGCGAAAACAGCGGCAGGAATCCGGCCGCCAGCAGCGCCGCGGCCAGCACGCAGGACAAAAATACCCACTTCTTCATACGAAAACAGCCTCAGCCTCTCGTCTATGGATTCGGGACGGCAAACGGCGCGTCCCCGTGGGTATTGTATTCGCGTGCCGGCGGATTTAGTCCTCGCCGGACGCGGCGGCCGTCTCAACCGGCTCGACCGGCTCAATCGGCTCATCCGAAGCGCGGTCCTTCGAGAACAGGTCCTTGATTTTCACGACCAAATCCGGCGCGCGGTCGACGATGCCGTTGATGGCGTCGATGGCCTTGTTCACCGGATCCTGCGGACGCGGCGCGCAGGCTTCGGGGTGCTTGAGGTCCAGCAGGCGCACCTCGGTCCCGTCGATGACCAGAAACCCGAGCGGCACGACCGAAACGCCCGCGCCGTTCCCGCCGGCGAAGTGCGGGTCGTCCCCCTCCTTTTTGTTCTTGCCGTCGAAATCCACGCCGCCGGAGGCAAAGCCCACCGACACCTTGGAGAAGGGAATGATCGTGACCCCGTCCCCGACCGCCAGCGGCTCGCCGACGACGGTGTTGACGTCCGCCACGCTGCCGATGCGTGACAGCGCCGCGTCAATGATCTGCTTGAGTGGAAGCTCGTTGTTCATTTGCATCGTCCTCTTTCTTTCCGCTTTTTCGTATTTTCAAAAATCCGCGCAGCGCCGTGATTCCCAGCGCGGCCCCCTGCCAGACGCGCAGGCCGAACGCGGCGTCGATCATAAAATCAAACGACTCGGACAAAAAGTCCGGCGTCACCTCGCAGAACACGTCCCCGCGACGCCTGGAATGGCGCAGCGCGAGCACGGCGCGGGTGAGCGCCGCCGCCTGCCCGCTGATGAGTCCGTACAGCGCGGCGGTTTGGGCGGGGTCCTCGCAGGCGACGTTGACCTTGAGTATGAACCGGCCGCAGTAAAGCCAGCGGCGCGTCCGGCGCAGCAGCTTCCCGACCGTGTCCAGCGCGACAGGCAGCGCCTCGCGCGCGGAGAAGGCTTTCCCCTTCTCCTTCTCCTTTTTCTTTTTCTTCTTTTTCTTATGCGCCGCGCCGGACGGCTCTTTCGCCTCGGGCGCGGCCGGCTCGGCAGGCTCCGGCGTCAGGTCCAGCCGCAGCGGGCCGAGCCGCAGCTCCACCCGCAGGTCGCCGATGTACGACACGCCGACCTGCACGCGCACAAGCAGCAGCGCCGCGAGCAGCAGCAGAATCCCCGCGGCGATATACAGCGCCGTCACGCCTCCGCCGCCTCCGCCCGTTCGGCAAGCGCGGTGAGCGTCTCGGTTCCCTCCTGCGGGTCCTCCAGCCCGACCTCGGGCAGCTCGGCGAGCGACTGCAAGCCGAAGCAGCGCAGGAAGCCGTCGGTCGTCACGAACAGCGTCGGTCGGCCGGGTGCGTCCAATTGGCCGCCCTCGGCGATCAGCCCCTTGTCCAGCAGCGAGGTGACAATGTACGACGAATCCACGCCGCGCACCGCCTCAACGAACGAGCGGGTCACCGGCTGGTTGTAGGCGACGATGGCCAGCACCTCCAGCGACGCCTTGGACAGCGGCGGCGTCTTGCGCAGTTCGAGCGCGCGCTTGACGTAGGCAGCCAGATAGGCCTTCGTGCAGAACTGGTAGCAGCCGTCCAGCTCGATGAGCGAGATGCCGCGCGAGGCGTCCTCGTACTGCGCGGTCAGACGGGCGACGCTTTCGCGCAGCTCAGTCCTGCCCACGCCGAGCGTTTCGCACAGGCGGTCGGCCGAAACGGGGCTGCCGCAGGCGAACACGACCGCCTCGACGGCGGCGTCCAATTCAATCGGATTCAAGCGCGTCGCGCTCCTTTCTGTCCCGGTTGAGAATCAAAAGCAATTCGTCCCTCTCGGTTTTTTCCACGTCCACACGCCCGTAGCGCACCAGCTCGAGCACGGCGAGGAACACGGCCACGGCCTCGCCGCGGCTGCGGCAGCCGTCGAACATCGCCAGAAACGGCGTGCGCCCCCGGCGGCAGAGCCGCTTGAGCACCGCGACGGACTTCTCCTCCACGGTGTAGTAGCGCTCCTGCCCGATTTTGGCGAACAGCTCCACCTCGCCCTGCTCGGGCTTGTCCGCCAGCCGGGCGCGGATGCGCTCGAACGCCTCCGCCAGCAGCGAGACGGCGTGCGGACGCTCGTAGGCGGCCTCGATCTCGTCGGGCGCCTTGGTGAAGCGGTCGTAGTACAGCTCGCCCCGCTCGCGCAGCAGCTCGGCCGCCGCGCGGGCGCGCCGGTATTCCAGCAGCGCGTCGACAAGGTTCCGGCGCGGGTCCTCTTCCTCCTCGCGGGGCAGCAGCATACGCGATTTGATCAGCATCAGCTCGGCCGCGTAGTAGATGAACTCGCTCGTGACCTCCATATTCAAACCGCGCATCGCTTCGATGTGCGCCATATACTGCTCGGCGATTTCGGCGATGGGGATATCGAAGATGTTCAGCTTGTTCTTTGCAATCAGCGCCAGCAGCAGGTCCAGCGGACCCTCGTACCGCTCGATTTTAAGGTTCAGCTCCTCCATCGCGCTAAAACAGCAGCAGCATCAGCGACTGGTACAGGTTCAGAATCCCGCTGCGCAGGAATTCCAGCGGCCAGAACAGGATATCGGACAGCGTTGGGCTGAGCCACGAAACAAGCACGATGCCGAGGAAGACGAACCGTGTGTAATACTCAATGCGCAGATAGCGCGCCGCCGTCTGCGGCGGCAGCAGCGAGCCGAGAATCTTCGAGCCGTCCAGCGGCGGCAGCGGAATCAGATTGAACACCGCCAGACCGACGTTCACCGACGCAAACAGCGCGAGGAATTCCATAAAGGCGGCCAGCAGCGTCGGCGCCTCGCCCATGAACAGCAAACTCATCAGCCCCGCCTGATCGTACATCACCGCCGGCGAGGGCAGCCACCGAAGCCCCGCCGCAACCGTCTCGGCGCGGACCTCCGCCGAGGAGGCGTAGACCAGCAGGATGACGAAGTACAGCACGCAGGCGATGAGCGCCAGCAGCAGGTTCGACAGCGGGCCGGCCAGCGAAACGAGCGCGATGTCGCGCCGCGGCTTGCGCAGGTTGCGGTAGTTGACCGGCACGGGCTTGGCGTAGCCGAAGCCGGTCAGCATCATCATAATCGCGCCGAACGGGTCGAGATGCTTGAGCGGGTTGAGCGTGAGCCGTCCGTACGCCTTGGCCGTATTGTCGCCGCAGAGATACGCCGCATAGCCGTGGCTGACCTCATGCACGACAAGCGCGATGAGCACGGCGGGGATCATCAGCAGGAAATAGGCCGGATTTTCAAACAGTGACCATAACATACAGGCAAAGCTCCCTTACTTGAGCGCCACCATGCTCTTTTCCCAGCAGTCCGGCGGCGTCAGGCCCGCGAGCGTAACGACGGTCGCGGCCACGTTGGCCAGCCCGTACGCGCCGTCGATGCAGGTGTACGCGTCGGTGTAGAAATTGTCGTAGAGGATGCAGGGGACCGGGTTGAGCGTGTGGCTGGTCTTGGCCTTGGGCGTGCCGTCGGCGTTGCGCGCCGGCTCGCCGGTCTTTTTGGAGATTTCATACATCTCGTCGGCGTTGCCGTGGTCGGCGGTAACAATCGCAATCCCGCGAAGCTCGTCCACCACCCGGAGGATGCGCGCCAGGCAGAGGTCCAGCGCCTCCATCGCCACGACCGTCGCCTCGAACGAGCCGGTGTGGCCGACCATATCGCCGTTGGGGAAGTTGACGCGCAGGAAATCGAAGCGGCCGGAACGGAGCTTCTCGATGAGCACGTCGGTGATCTCGGCGCACTTCATCCACGGGCGCTGCTCGAAGGGTACCACGTCCGACGGAATCTCGATGTACTCCTCCAGCTCCTCGGAGAACTTGCCGCTGCGGTTCCCGTTCCAGAAATAGGTCACATGCCCGTACTTCTGCGTCTCGGACAGCGCAAGCTGCGTCTTGCCGTGCGCGACAAGGAACTCGCCCATCGTACCCTTGATCTCGGGCGGGGACACGAGGTAGCGGGAGGGGATGTGCGCGTCGCCGTCGTACTCGAGCATGCCCGCGTAGTTGACCCTCGGATACCGCACGCGGTCGAACTTGTCGAAATCCGGCTCGTCGAACGCGCGCGAAATCTCGATGGCGCGGTCGCCGCGGAAGTTGAAGAAGATCACGCCGTCGCCGTCCTCAATCCGGCCGACCGGCTCGCCGTTTTCGGCGATGACGAAGGCGGGCAGGTCCTGATCGATGCAGCCGGTCTCGGCGCGGTAGGTCTCGACGGCGTCCTTCGCGCAGGCGAACTGCCGTCCCTGCCCGAGCACATGCGTCTCCCAGCCGCGGCGGACCATATCCCAGTTGGCCTCGTAGCGGTCCATCGTAATGGTCATCCGCCCGCCGCCGGAGGCAATGCGCGCGTCGAAGCCGCCGTCGTTGAGCGAGGCGAGGAACGCCTCGAACGGCTCGACGTATTCCAGCGCGCTCGTCTCGCCGACGTCGCGCCCGTCCAGCAGGATGTGAATGCGGACGGTCTTGACGCCGTCGGCCTTGGCGCGGACGAGCATCGCCTTGAGGTGGTCGATGTGCGAATGAACGTTGCCGTCCGAGAACAAGCCGATGAAGTGCAGCGTGCCCGCGCCGCCGGCGCAGCCGCCCGCGACGGTCTTCCACGCCTCGGACGCAAACATTTTGCCGCTCTCGATGGCGGCCGTGACCAGCTTGGCGCCCTGCGCGAAGATTTGGCCGGCACCGAGTGCGTTATGCCCGACCTCGCTGTTGCCCATGTCGTCGTCCGACGGCAGGCCGACTGCGGTGCCGTGCGCCTTGAGCGTGAAGGTCTTGTAGTCGGCCATCAGCCTGTCCAACGTCGGCGTGCGCGCAATCCGCACGGCGTTGCCCGCCTCCCGCTTGCACAGTCCCACGCCGTCCATTACAATTGTTACAATCGGGCGCTTTTCGCCCTTGAAAATTCCGTTTTGCATGCTTTATGATACCCTTTCTGACAGAAATATATGGTTTTTCATATCATTATACCGCAAACGCGCCGACATTACAAGAGATTTTTATTATTTTTTTGTGTCGGCACGCCCCGTTTTCCGCCGGAAAGCCGGCGCGTCCCGAACGACGCGCGCCCGGCCGCCCCGGGAAGCGTCCGCTTCCCGGGGCGGCCGGGCGCGAAAGCAGACGCGCAGGCTTTGCACTCCGCAGCCGCAAGCGCATTCTGTACGGCATACTGCATCCACTTTCATCGAAACGCTTCGGCCGCAAAATCAAAAAGGCCCGCATCGCGGGCCTTCCGCGCTGCCGAAAGAAGGAGCGCGCCGTGTCAAGCCATACAAAGCCATACCCTGCAATCGGTGTGCAAAGCCCTTCCGGCAGACCGCGTCCAATCGCCTTTTCAAAACCGTTTCGGTATCGTTTATACCCCCGTTTGCGTTTTGTTCTGCGCAATAACAAGGAAGATATGCCTCATTTCTCGTTTTCCCAATGCTCATCGAAGCCGCCGCTGCGCATAAGCAAATGGGAAAGGATTCCGGTAGTCCGACGCATACCGCGTGCCGGTCGGCTTCGGCTTTTCCCATCGCGCGGCTTGAGACCGAAGCTCTTTCCCCGGCGCTCCCGTACGGGAGCGCCGGGGAAACGCCGCCCACCCGACCTTGCGCGGACGCGCAAGGTCGGGTGGGCGGCGGGCGCGCTATCGAAGCGCGTCGGACGTCAGGAACACACCGTCGCAATACACCACGCCGTTGCGGACGGCGCAGCGAAGAACCTTTTCGTTCCGCAGCAGAACCATCCCGTCGTCATCGACGACAAAAATGCAGTCGCCGTACCAGACCGACTCCCGATGCGCGCCGTTCAAACGGACGGCGCCGCCCTGCATATCCAGCACCCAGCAGGGACGCAGGCCCAAAGCATCGGCGGGTACGCACAGCTCGACGGGCGCGAAGCGGCATTCGCCCCGCTTGTCAAGCGCCGTGTAGAAGCAGCGCCCGTCGTCCCGCTCGAACAGGATACGCAGCGTTTCCGTCCGCAGGTCGCAGGAAACGGCGTTGATGCACCCCTCCAACCGCTTGATCCGATTTCCTTCGGAATCCATAACATAGGCGCAGGTCTCCCCGGGCGCATACGCCAGCCCGACGGCATAGCCCGTTGCCGGCTCGTAGCTGTAAACGAGCATCAGACCGGTGCTGACCGCCACGCCGTCGGGCGAGACCGCATACATGACGCGCTGATCGCCGTCCATCCCCGCCGCAAGCGCGACGCCGCCGCAAAACCGTCCCGCGTCAACGCCCTCGCGTTCGACCCGGCAGAGCGTGTTGCCGCTGACGTCGTAATAGTAAACGACCGATTCGCCGTTCACGTCGCAGCCGCCGGCGTCGTATCGGAACACGCCCTCCCGACAGTAGGTCAGGCGCGACAGCAGCGCGTCCGGCGCGTCGCCTGCCAGCGCCCACAGCAAGGGATGGTCCGCAGCCGGCGGCACGGCCCAGCGCCCGTCTATCCGCAGGACGCCCAGCTCGAGCACGGGACCTGTCCCGCCGGCCGAGGCGCGCAGCGCCAAAATGTACCCGTCCTCGAGCAGCTCGTTCGCCATAATGTTCCGGCGCTGCGCCTCGGTGACGCCGGACTGAAACGCTTCATAATCAAAGCAGGTATCGCCGCTCAGAAACAGCAGGTCCAGCTTGTCCGTCCCGCCCTCGACGGCCACCTCCGAGCCGTCCGCCCGCCGCAGGCGGGCGGTGATGCCGTCGTAGCTCAGGAACACGCCGCCGTAAAGCTGCGTCGCGTTGCGCTCCCCGCACGGCAGGCTGTATGTGACCTCGCCGCGGGCGTTTACGCAGTACAGCCTGCCGCCGTCGGCCATAATGCTGTGTCCGTCGGGCGCGTCGGCATAAAACAGCGCCCGGTTCGGCTCAAAGCGCGGCGGCTCGTCCGTCCCGTCCGGCACAGACGCATCGCCTGCCGGAGGTTCGGATACAGGCAGAACATCCCGCACGCCCGCGTCGCCGCAGGCCGAAACCGCAAGGAGCAAAAGCAGCGCCGCAACGGCGCAGACCGCTTTCCGCATCGTCGGACATTCCCTCCTCCAAAAGCAAAAAAGTGCGCAGCCGAAGCTGCGCACCGAAAAACGCATCTCCGATTGCTGTCACACAAACGTCGGCAAACCGCAGGGAATGCGGAACCGGAGATTGCATTTTTACCGGATGGATAAAAATACAACCTCTGCAATTTGCCGGATTCCGTTTGTGCGACAAGGGTATCTTACCACCTCCGCGCGGGATTGTCAAGGAAGCGGGCGCAATCGGCCCGCCGGCGCGCGGGATTTTTTTATTTTCTTCGCCCGCAGGCTTGACATGCGCGCGCCGCGGTGCTATATTGAGGAAAACAGCAAAACGAAACGGGGCACACCGATTATGACAAACCGCAAAAACTGGCCCGTCGGGCTTTCCACCTCGCACTTCGGCTCGCTCGCGCACCGCGAGTCCGAGGTCTTTTCCGAATACCGCAAGGCGGGCATCCGCGTCGCCGAGCTTTCGCAGACCTATGAAGCGCTCGTCGAGGCCGGCTTCTACGACCGGCCAAAGCGGATCTCCGACGCCGCCGCGGCCGAGGGCGTGACGCTGCGCTCGCTCCATCTGCCGTTTTCGAAGGCGCTGCACATCGACCATCTGGACGACGAGACCGACCGCGCCGCCGTCGACACCTACCGCCGCTCGATGCACGCCGCCGCCGAAGCGGGCATCCGCGTTTTCGTCGTGCATCCCTCCTACGAGCCGATCGGCGGCGACCGGCCGCAGCGGATGGAGAGGTCGCGCAGCAACCTCGCGCTGCTCGTGCGGGAGGCCGAATCGCTCGGCGCGCGGCTGTGCGTGGAAAACCTGCCGCGCACTTGCCTGCTCAACAGCAGCGCGGAGATGATCGACTGCCTGAAGGCCGTTCCGGGGCTTTATATGTGCTTCGACAGCAACCATCTGCTCGGCGAGGCGAACCCCGATTTCCTGCGCCTGCTGTATGAGGCGGGGCTTGCCGGCCGCATCGGCAACGTGCACATTTCCGACTACGACTTCATCGACGAACGGCACGAGCTGCCCGGCAACGGCAAAAACGACTGGCCGGCCATCATCGCCGGACTGGAAAAGCTGGATTACGACGGCCCCTTCCTCTACGAGCCGCACGCCAATTCGCCCGGACGGGCGGTCATCACGCCCGCCATGGTCGCCGAGAGCCGCGACCGGCTGCTGGACGAAGGCGTTTGACAAACGGCGCGGATTCTGCTATAATGAAGTGTTGCGGCAATGCCGCAGCCTGCCGCACACAGACGGCACGGCGGATTTTTGTCCGCCCGCCCCTTGCGCCGGCATACCCGACCCAAACAGACCGCGCGGCGGCGCCCCGGGGCGCATCGCCCCCCAAAAACGAACGAAGGCGGAAACCTACATATGACAAGACGCGAATCGCGTGAGGCGGCGATGTGCCTGCTTTACGAATACAGCTTCAATACGCACAAGACGCCGGGGGAAATCCTCGGCGGCGCGGCGGAGAACCGGGAGGAAAAGCTCTCCGGCTTTGCGCGCGAGCTGTTCACGGGCGCCTGCGGGCGCCTGCCCGAGATCGACGCCATCCTCGCGGCCTCGGCCGAAAACTGGCGGCTGCACCGCATCGCGCGCGTGCCGCTGGCCGTGCTGCGGCTGGCGGTCTACGAGCTGCTGACGGCGGGCGCGGAAAACGAGAGAATCATCATCAACGAGGCGCTGGAGATCTGCCGCACCTACGCCGACGAGAAGGCGGTCGCCTTCGTCAACGGCGTGCTGGGCAAAGCGGCCGACGCCGTCGGGAGCACGCGGGCATGAACGCGCCCGAACGGCAGGCGCTCACCGTCACCGAGCTGAACACGCTGGCCAAGGAATATCTGGAAAACCTGCCGCTGTTCCGCTCTGTAAGCGTCAAGGGCGAGCTGTCCAACGTCACGCTGCACCGCACGGGGCACATTTATTTTTCAATCAAGGACGAGGGCGCGGCCGTCTCCGCCGTGATGTGGCGCAGCGACGCCGCCTCGCTCGGCTTCACGCCCGAAAACGGCCAGAAGGTCACCGCCGAGGGGAAGGTGACGCTCTGGGTGCAGCGCGGGCAGTTCACCTTCAACGTCCGCACGATGCAGAAGGACGGCGCGGGCGACCTGTTCGCCGCGTTCGAGGCGCTCAAGCGAAAGCTGGCCGCCGAGGGGCTGTTCGACGCGTCGCGCAAGAAGCCGCTGCCGAAGTACCCGCGCACGGTCGGCATCATCACCGCACCGACGGGGGCCGCCATCCGCGATATGATCAACGTCACCGGCCGCCGCTTCCCGCTGGCGAAAATCCTGCTCTACCCCACGCTCGTGCAGGGCGAAAGCGCGCCGCCGCAGATGATCGAGGCCCTTCAGGCGTTCAACCGCGAGAAAAAGGCCGACGTCATCATCCTCGGGCGCGGCGGCGGCTCGGCCGAGGATCTGTGGGCGTTCAACGACGAAGCCCTCGCCCGCGCCATCTGCGCGTCGGAAATCCCCGTCGTCTCGGCCGTCGGCCACGAGGTGGACTATACCATCGCCGACTTCGCCGCCGACCTGCGCGCGCCCACGCCGTCGGCCGCCGCCGAGCTGGTCGTGCCCGACCGGAGCGAGACCAAGCGCCGGCTGCAAAACGTCATCACCGCTATGCGGAAGCCGCTGGCCGACAGAATCGAAGCCGAGCGCCGCGTGCTGCAGGCACTGCGCGCCAACCGCGCGCTGACCGACCCGCTCGCCTCGTTCGACGAGCGGCGGCTGGCGCTGGGCGCGCTGGACGACAAGCTCTGCCTGTTCGCCGCTTCCGCGGTTTCCAGAGGGCGCGACCGGCTGGGCGCGCTCGCCGGCCGGCTCGAATCGCTCAGCCCGCTTTCGGTGCTCGCGCGCGGCTACGCGGCCGTGTTCACGGCGGACGGGCGGGTCGTCAACAGCGCCGCCCGCGTGCCCGACGAGCCGTTCGAGGTCCGCTTTGCCGACGGCGGCGTGCAGGTCGCACGCACCGACAGATGAACGGCCGCCGCTTTGAGGGCGAGACCTTCGAGGGACTCGTCCGCCGCGGCTGCGTGCTGGAGGGCTGCGCCTTTTACGACTGCGTTTTCCTCCGCTGCACGCTCGAAAACGTCCGGCTCGTCGGCTGCACCTTTTCCGGCTGTACCTTCAACGGCTGCCGCGTCTCGGAGCTGCAAACGCTGCATTCCACGGTCAGCCTTGCCGTTCTGGAAAACTGCGCGCTCGTCGGCGTGGACTGGAGCAGGCTGCTGCCCGCAGGGATGTTCGCCGAGCCGATCGCGGCGATGCGCGCCTGCCGGCTGAAATACAACAGCTTTTTCAAAATGGCGTTCCGCGGCTTCGATTTCACCGGCTCGGATCTGATCGGCTGCAATTTCGGCGAATCCGAGATTTCCGGCTGCGACTTCCGGGGCTGCCGGCTGGACCGCACCGAGTTTTTCCACTGCGACCTGCGCCGGTCGGATTTCCGCGGCGCCGCAGGCTACCAAATCGACGTCACCGCCAACCAAATCAAGGACGCCGCCTTTTCGCTGCCCGAGGCGATCCGCCTCCTGCACGGGCTGGGCATTGCGCTTGAAGGATAAAATTCTAAACAAACGGAGCAACGCTATGACAGACAAAACCGAAAACAAGCCGACCTTTGAAGAAGCGATGAAGCAGCTTGAGGCCATCGTGCGCGACCTCCAGAGCGGCAGCGCGCCGCTGGAGAAGTCGCTGGCGCTGTTCAAGGAGGGCACCGCGCTCGTCGACTACTGCACCGGCCTGCTGGACAACGCCGAGCAGGAGGTCAAGAAGCTCGTCCCCGCCGCCGACGGCACGCTGCGCGAGGAGGCGTTGGACAAGGCATGAGCGCCCGCCTGACCGACGCGCTGCGCGAGACCGCCGCGCGCACCGACGCGCTGCTGGGCCGCTTCCTTGCCTACCCGCCCGACAGCCGCGCGGCAAAGCTGTACGAAGCCTGCCGCTATTCCTCGCTGGACGGCGGCAAGCGCATCCGTCCCTTCGTCGCCGCCGCGTTTGCCGACGCGCTCGGCGCGGCCCTGCCCGACGGGTTCGCCGCCGCGGTGGAGCTGATCCACTGCGCGTCCCTCATCCACGACGACCTGCCCGCGATGGACAACGACGATTTCCGCCGCGGCAAACCGTCCAACCATAAGAAATTCGGCGAGCCGACCGCCATCCTCGCCGGCGACGCGCTGCTCATCAAGGCCTTCGGCCTGCTGGCCGAAGCGGACGCCGACGCCGAAAAGCGGGTCCGCGCCGCCGCACGGCTGTCCTTTTACGCCGGCGCGGACGGAATGTGCGGCGGCCAGCAGATCGACCTCGACCACACCGGCAGGGCGGCGGACGGTGACATTCTCCGCGAGCAGGACGAAAAAAAGACCGGCGCGCTGCTGGCGGCCGCCGCCGAGCTGGGCACGATCGCGGGCGGCGGCACGCCCGAGCAGGAGCGCGCGGCCGCGCGGTACGGCTTCGCGCTCGGGATGGCCTTCCAGATGGTCGACGACCTGCTCGACCTGCGGGGCAGCGCCGCGGCGGTGGGCAAAACCGTCGGCAAGGACGCGTCCGGCGGAAAAGCGACCTACCCGGCGCTGTACGGCGTCGGAGAGACCGAGCGCCTCGCCGCCGCGTACAGCGCGCAGGCGAAGGAGGCGCTGGGCGCGTTCGGGGAGGGCGCCGTCCGCGCGCTGCTTTACGAGCTGACCGATTTCCTGCTCACGCGCGACCGCTGAAGGCGGCGTCCCGCCCGGAAACGCACCCCGCGCCCGCCCGCGTACAAAGCAAAGCCGCAGAGGGCCGCCCCTCCCGCCCCGGCGCGCCAAGGCGCGCCGGGGCGGGAGGGGCGGCCACATCTGCCGGGACAGCGGCACACGGCGAAGATTGAAAAAGACCCCGCCGCTTTCCTGACAAAAGCCCAAATCCCAAGCATCGCTCCGGCTTTTGGCTGTCTGCGCCGCATGCCGACCTGCCGGTGCGCGCTTTCGGACGGCAGAAAGCACGCCTCACAGCGGCGGGACAGCCCGCCGCGTTTTTGCGCCGCCCCTGCGCCGACAGCAAAGCGAACCGACGCCGAGGGCGGCGCAAAGCTTTCCGCTATACCCGCTCCCAAAACCACTCCAAAAATAAATATACACAGTAAAAACAGTTTCGAAAGGAATTATGAGTAAGATGGATACGAATATCATAGGTAAAAAAGACGGATTTATTATCAGATTGGCAAAAGCCGAAGATGCAGCGGCTTATTATGAAGAAAATTACTGCCCCTTAGACACAGAAGCCGCACGATTGACCGGCTGCAAGACATCGTTTACGAAAGAAGAAGTGACATCATTCTTTTTGCAATCTTTAGAAGACGATGACAGATATTTCTTTTTGATGATTGCTCCCGACGGGAAAATAATCGGCGAAAGCGTCATCAATGAAGTGGATTGGGAATTGCGCCGTGCAAATTTCAGAATCTGCATTTATCAAAAGACGGAAAGAGGCAAAGGAATCGGCACATGGGCAACAGAAGTCACCCGGGACTTTGCCTTTGAAAAGCTGCATCTGCATCGTTTGGAATTAGATGTTTACTCCTTTAATCCGAGCGCCGAAAAAGTATACTTGAAAGCCGGATTCAAAATAGAGGGCGTTTTGAGGGACGCTGTCAGAAATGGGGAAGAATATGCTGACGATATATTGATGTCCATGTTAGAAGAGGAATGGAAAGCGATAAAAGAGAAAGCATAAATTTTTCCGACAACAGCAAAGCCGGCCGGAACAGTCTGCGGCCAGAATAAACGGCGTGTCCTATGCGCCGCCGTCGACAGTCCCGTCCGTCTTTGCTAAAGGTAGGGGAAGCCCTAAAACGGCTTCCCTTCCATTTCGATTTTGAAAAGCGCTCCAAAATCAGTGAAAAGGCGGCCAAGCCTTTTGAGAAATCGGCCGTCTTGTCTGCCCGTTCGGCGGGGCAGCGGGCGACGGTCAAGGTCGGGCGCAAGCCCCTTTGGCGCCCACAAAAAAGGCGGTGCGCCGCCCCTCATCGGCGGCTTTCGGAAGGATAAACCGAAGAAACGGCCCCGCATTCGCAAAACGACACGGGTGTATGCAGTCGTTTGTTCGCCGCAGCAGCGCCTTTTTATGTGCGGGCATGATGCGCACCCGTCATCCGGCCACGCGCGGTTTTCGGCGCGGAGATATTCGTTTGATGCACACGGCACGGACGGACGGTGAGCTTTGCCGGCCTGCCGCACGGATTGCAAGCGCATCCGCCGGAGAAGAATATATTTTTACGCGCAAAGCCAAACGCGCCCGCGTGAAGGGCTATACCGACACGCGGGCGGCGCTGTTGACGACCTGTCCGCCCGACAAGCATATTCGCACCCCGCGCGCGGGAACGCCGCCGACTCTTTTATATGGAGAACATCAAGTATGCATATTCGCGCCCGTTTCCTTTGAAAAAACACCGCAGCGCGCAGACCGTACAATCGCAAACATACTCGCTCCCGTTCGGGGGGGACGCCGCCCCGCGTATGGCCCGCCCGCACATCGGAGCGCAAGTCACGGGTGGCTTCGGCCTGTCCGGCCGCGCGGCTTTGCCGCGCTTTCTGATTTCACCGCCGCTGAAAAACGCGCGAAAACGGGGTTGAAAAACAAATCGAAATGTGATATAATAGCCGCATAGAGAATGGTCATAAGCCAACTCTGTGCAGCGGCTATTCAAGTTTTACGCGCCGTTGGCGCGAAAAACTCTGGGACTTTGCAGGTTAGTAGGGCCGCATAGAGATTAGCAATAAGCCAGATATGTGCAGCGGCTATTCAAGTTTTCCGCGCCGTTGGCGCGTAAAACTCTGGGACTTTGCAGGTTGGTAGGGCCGCATAGAGATTAGCAATAAGCCAAGTATGTTTTGCGGCTATTCAAGTTTTCCGCGCCGTTGGCGCGTAAAACTCTGGGACTTTGCAAGCTGGTATGGCCGCATAGAGATTGGCAATAGGCCAAGCATGTGCGGCGGCTATACGATTTTGCCGTGTCTGCGGCGCGGCAAAACCCGGGCTTTGCGCTTATCGCAGAGCCGCATTAAGTACGAGTGTATTTTCCGCGCCACGGGCGCGAAAGACTTTCCGCTTATTATGGAGCCATGGATAGGTATTCGGACGCCGATTCGATTCGGCGGCGATTCGGATTTGCTCTGCCTTTGGGCGGCGCAAAGGTTGAAATGCTGTGCTTATTCGCTTATGATTTTTGCCTCCTCTGCCTCTCCCGCTTTCCCGCGCAGAGCGCAGACAAATCCGCGCGGCGGCAATGCGGCTCACCGTGCCGCGTACCGGCCAACGCCGGCGCTTCTGTGCAGAGCGGGCCGCGCATAAGCGGTAGGAACAGGATACCCGAAAAATACCGCCGTGTTTTTGCGGCAGATTCCCGTTTTTGCAATAAATTTCCGTGCGGGGCTAAGCCTGCGGCCGGCTTCGGCTGCGAAAAAATCCCGTTCGGGCGCGCAGCACTTTCCCGCGTCGACACAGACGGCCGCGCGACGGTGGGCATACGCGGACGTTCGGCCCCGTGCGCTTCCGTTTCGCGGCGGCGCAGCCCGGCCTTCTGCGCCCGCAGGACAAAAAATGCCGGCGCGCGAAAAACAAACGCATTTTTCGGCGAACATTCATAAATAATAATAGAACAACAAAAGCGCCGCGCTCTGAAACGCGGCGCGGCCCGGGAAGGCGTTCCCCGCGTCGTTTTCGGACGCGCGCCGAACCCCCGCCGGCCCGGACTTCGGCAAACCGCCGCGGCGCTTCCCGCGCCCGGCTGCGTTTTGCCCTTTTTCGATGGCGCAGTATCCTTAGTTGATCCGTCGTTTCTGAAAGCGTGCCTAAAAATACGCAGATGGCATATCGATGAAGCTCCTTGTGCTTGCTTTTTACGCCCAGTTTAGGGTGAGTGCTGGGAGATGGGACTGCGGGCTGCCCGTAACGGCATACGGGAGCTGTCCCGCTTTCCTTGGAGGCTTTCTTCTGTGGGCGCAGGCTCTGGCCGCGCGCTTACAGATTTAAGATTAAACCTATCGCGCGGTACGTTTTATGATGCTGTGGATAGATGTAGCCTGCCTTGCGTGGCGATGGCGGATGGGGTCGCAAACGCCGGCGCTGCGGTCAGCTGCCGCGGCGCACGGCCTGATAGCCCCTGAAATCACCGCTGCAAAAGAGGATAGGAAGCGGTAGCGGATTATAGAGGAAAGCTCCTAGGCTGTTCGGACAATGCCCGTTTGCTTTTGCCGGGCGTCCGAGACGCGATGCGGATTGCAGTGTGGACTTAAAGGCAATCATGTCCCGGCGATGGCGACACGCCGGCCCCGGCTTTAATGGGAAACCGCTCTGTCGGCGACGAAGAGCAGCCGCGGGGGAAATCCAACCTGACCGTATGCCACAAGGTTTACGCATCCCGCCGCCATCCAAAAAAGCGCATTAAAATGCCGGCAAAGACGATGCGGCGCGAAAACGGCGGCCGCCATAAGCCTGCCCGGCGCCGCCGCGCGCCGACCGCGGCTTGGATTCCCTCCCCTGCCCCTCTCCCCGCCGGCAGAGCGGGGAACCGGAAACCGGCTTCGCATCCCGGGTCTAATTGCGAAAACAAATCCCGTCCCCGGGCCGGATTCCATCCACTATGTTGTGCCGCCGCTGCGCGGCGGAATGGAGATTGACAGCGTTATGCAAAATCCGTCCGACGGCCCGTCGCGCCGGAAAAAGGAGAAGGAAAAGGGCCGTAAGCGGCAGATGCGCCGCTGGGCGCTGACCGTGCTGCTGGCCAGCTTCCTCATCACGGCGCTGCTGTCCTTAGCCTCCGGCGAAATCATCGAGGGCCTGCCGATGTTCGCCTCGATTCTCGTGCTGGTTCTGTTCGTCGCGCTGGGCATCGTGTTTGACATCATCGGGCTGGCGGTGGCCACGGCGGACGTCACCGCCTTCAATTCGATGGCCGCCCGTCGGCTGAAAACCGGCAAAAAGGCCGTGTGGCTCATTTCCAATACGGAAAAGGTCTCGTCCGTCTGCAACGACGTCATCGGCGACATCGCCGGCGTCGTCTCCGGCGCCACCGGCGCGGCCATCGCCGCGCAGCTCTTTTCCGAATCGGCATCCGGCTTCTGGCTCTCGCTGACGCTGACCTCGCTCATCGCGGCCGTAACCGTCGGCGGCAAGGCGCTCGGCAAGCAGTACGCCGTCCGCTACAACGAAAAAATCGTTTACTGGGTCGCCAAGCTGCTGTGCGGCTTTCAGAAATAGCGCCGCATTCAGCAAGCAACTTTACGTTAGGACGTTTCCGATGCTTATCGAAAAGATCAATTCCCCCGCCGACCTGAAAAAGCTGTCGGTCAAAGAGCTGAACGCGCTCGCGGAAGAGCTGCGCGGAGAGCTGATAGACGTCATATCCAAAAACGGCGGTCATCTTTCCTCCAATTTAGGAGTGGTCGAGCTGACCGTCTCTTTGCATTTCCTGTTCGATTCGCCCGCCGACCGCATCCTGTGGGACGTCGGCCACCAGAGCTACGTCCACAAGCTGCTCACCGGCCGCCGGGAGCGCTTCGGCACGCTGCGGCAGTTCGGCGGGCTGTCGGGCTTCCCCAGCCCGGCGGAAAGCGCGCACGACGCGTTCGTCGCCGGTCACTCGGGCAACTCGGTCTCCGCGGCGCTCGGCTTCGCGGAGGAGGAAGCGCGCAGGGGCAGCGGCCGCTACACGGTCGCCGTCGTCGGCGACGGCAGCTTCACCAACGGGATGATTTACGAGGCGCTGAACAACTGCGGCAACAAAAACCTGCGGCTGATCATCGTGCTCAACGACAACGAGATGTCCATCTCCAAAAACGTCGGCGCGGTGAGCAGCTATTTTTCCCGCTTCCGCACCGGCGGGCGCTATCTCCGCTTCAAGCGGGTGACGGCGCGCGCGCTGCTGGCGCTGCCGCTGGTGGGCAAGCCGCTGTTCCGGCTGCTGCGCGGCATAAAAAATCTGTTCAAGCGCCTGCTGGTCTCCGAAAACCTGTTTGAGCTGCTCGGTCTGGAATACATCGGCCCCGTGGACGGAAACGATTTAAGCCGTCTGAATGCGGTGCTGCGCGAGGCGAAGAGCATGGAAAAGCCCTGCGTGGTCCACGTCTGCACCACCAAGGGGAAGGGCTACCCCGGCGCCGAGCGCCGACCCGATACATACCATTCGGTCGGCGCGTTCGACAAATCCTGCGGCGTCGATCCCGACGGCTGCTGCACCGGCTTCTCGGCGCTGTTCGGCGAGCTGATGTGCGCCCGCGCGCAGGCCGATCCGGCGCTCGTGGCCATCACCGCCGCGATGTGCGACGGGACGGGGCTGTGCGGCTTCCGAAAAGCCTTTCCCGACCGCTTCTACGACGTCGGCATCGCCGAGGAGCACGCGCTCACCTTCGCGGCGGGCCTCGCCGCCGCCGGCGCGCACCCCGTGCTGGCCATTTATTCCTCCTTCTGCCAGCGCTGCTTCGACCAGATTCTGCACGACGCGGCGCTGCCCGCGCTGCCCGTCGTGCTGGCCGTCGACCGCGCCGGACTCGTCTGCGCCGACGGACCGACGCACCACGGCGTGTTCGACGTTTCGTTCCTGCGCGGCGTGCCCGGGATGACCGTTTACTCGCCCGAGACGGCGTCCGAGCTGCGCGAATCGTTTGAAAAAGCCTTCGCCGCCGGCGCGCCCGCCGCCGTCCGCTATCCGAAAAGCGGCGACTGCCCCGACGAGACGGAGACGTATACCGTCTGCGCGGGCGGCGACGTCAAATACCGCGACTTCGGCAGCCCGAAAACCGTCGCTGTCACCTACGGACGGATGGCGGCGGACGTCTGCGCCGCCGCAGAGGCGGCCGGCGACACGCGGGTAATCAAGCTGATTAAAATCCATCCGATCGATTATAAAACGCTCGCGCCGCTGCTCGACGGCGCGCAGGCTTTGCTGCTGTGCGAGGAGGGAATCCGCGCCGGCGGCGTCGCCGAGGGGATCGCCGCCGCGCTGGCCGAGAGCCGGCCGACGCGCATCCGCGCCATCGAGGGCTTTGTCCCCCACGGCGACGAGCATTCGCTTAAAAAGCTGCTCGGCTTCCTGCCCGAGCAGTTTGCCGACGATCTGCGGAGCCTGAAGCAATGAGGCTGGACACGCTGGTTTTCCAAAGGGGTCTCTGCGAGAGCCGCACCCGCGCCGCCGCGTACATCCGGGACGGGCGGGTGACGGTGAACGGCGCGGTCGTCCGCAAGCCGTCGTTCGACGCGCCCGAGGACGCCGCCGTGACGCTCGACCCGACGGCGCCGGCGCTCGTCTCCCGCGCGCAGCAGAAGCTGGACGCGGCGATGGCGCGCTTCGCGCTCGACTGCACCGGCCTGACCGTGCTGGACGTGGGCGCGTCCACCGGCGGCTTCACGCGCTGTCTGCTCGACCGCGGCGCCGGACACGTCTACGCGCTTGACGTGGGACACGGCCAGCTTCACCCCTCGCTGCGCGAGGACAGCCGCGTGACGGCGCTGGAGGGCGTCAACGCCCGCACGATGACGCCCGGGCTGTTTCCCGTCCCGCCGGACATGGCGGTAATGGACGTTTCGTTTATCTCGCAATCGCTCATCTATCCCGCACTCGCCGCCGTCCTGCGGCCCGGCAGCCGCCTCGTCACGCTCGTCAAGCCCCAGTTCGAGGCGGGGCGCGCGCACATCGGCAAGGGCGGACTCGTGAAGCCCTCCGACCGCCTGTACGGCGACATCTTCGCGAAGCTGGAAAACGCCGCGGCGGAAAACGGGCTGGCGCTGCTGGCGCAGATGCCTTCCCCCGTGCGCGGCGGCGACGGCAACGCCGAGTTCCTCGCGCTTTTCGCCCGCGTCGAAGGCGGGACAGACGAAGGAAAGGACAGAAACTAAGGGATGAAAAACATCGCCGTGCTTCCCAACCGGCAGAAGGCGCGCGCGGCCTCGGCCGCCGCCGAAGCGGTGCGCTTTCTGCGGCGCTGCGGCCTGCGCATTCTCGCCGAGGAGGAAAACCGCGACATCGTCGACGCGGACGAATACCGCTCGCTCGAAACCGGCCTGTTCGCCGCCTGCGACGCGGCCGTCGTGTTCGGCGGCGACGGCACGCTGCTGCGCTACGCCACCGAGGCGGCCAAGGCGGAGCTGCCGGTCATCGGCGTCAATTCCGGCACGCTCGGCTACCTGACCGAGCTGGAGCAGAACGAAATCCCGCAGCTTGCCGCGCTCTGCGACGACGGGCTGCGCATCGAGGAACGAATGATGCTCGAGTCGTCGCTCGACGGCCGCATCGTCGATTACGCGCTCAACGAAGCGCTCATCTCGCGCGGCGCCGCGGTGCGGATGCTCGAATTCCGCCTCGACTGCGACGGCACGGCCGCCGCCACCTACCGCGCGGACGGGCTGATTCTCTCCACGCCCACCGGCTCGACCGCCTACGCGATGTCGGCCGGCGGCCCCATCGTCGACCCGCGGCTGGACGCGTTCACCGCCTGCCCCGTCTGCCCGCACGCGTTCGCGGCGGCGCGGGCGCTGGTCTTTTCCCCCGAATCGGTGCTGACCGCGGCCGTCACCGCCGCCGAAGCGGGCGACATCCAGCTCTCGTGCGACGGGCGCGCCGTCGCCGCCCTGCAAAGCGGCGACTGCCTGACCGTGCGCCGCGCCGCGCTGCGCACGCGGCTCATCCGCATCAAAAAGGACGCGTTCTACCAAACGCTTTACCGCAAATTCAACGCCGGAAGGAGCATATAAAATGAAGCGCAGCCGCCAGAAGGCCATCCTCACCATCCTCAACCAGCAGCGCATCACCACGCAGGAGCAGCTTCGCGACGCGCTGCTCGAGCAGGGCATCCGCGTCACGCAGGCCACCCTCTCGCGCGACATCGCCGAGCTCGGGCTGACGAAGGACGAAAACGGCTACGGCCTGCCCCGCGCCGGCGGCAACGCGATGGGCGGCTCCAAGGGCGTCAAGATTCTGTCCGAGGCCGTCCGCGAGGTCGACTGCGCGGGGAACATCGTCGTCGTCAAGGCGCTCACCGGGATGGGCAGCGCCGCGGGCGCCGCGCTTGACCACCTGCATCTGCCGGAGGTGGTCGGCTCCGTGGCGGGCGACGACACGGTTCTCATCGTCGTGCGCAGCGCAGAGGCCGCCGAGGCGCTGCGCGACCATCTTCTGGAGATGCTCGGTTGACCGAAGGAGGCTTTGGCGCGGTATGCTGAAATTTTTGCACATAGAAAATATCGCCGTCATCAAGCGGCTGGACCTGTCGCTCGGGAACGGCTTCAACGTCTTTACCGGCCAGACCGGCGCGGGCAAGAGCATCATCCTCGACTCGCTGCTGCTGCTCTGCGGCGCGCGCAGCGACCGCGACCTCATCCGCACCGGCGAGCAGCGGGCGCTCGTCGAAGGCGTGTTCGACGTCGGCGAGGCGGCGTTCCCCGCGCTGGCGGAATACGGCGTCGAGCCGGAGGACGGCGAGCTGTTCCTCACCCGCACGCTGACGGCCGACGGCCGGAGCGGCGCCCGCATCAACGCGCGCCCCGTGCCGCTGTCGGTGCTGCGCGCCGTCGCCGCGGGACTCGTCACCGTCCACGGCCAGCAGGACACGCAGTCCATCCGCTCGGAACCCGAGCAGCTTGCCATGCTCGACGGATACGCCGCCAATGCGGCCGTCCGCGCCGCCTACGACGGCGCGCGGCGCGATTACATAGAGAAAAAGCAGCGCTTGGATACGCTGCGCGCAGGCGAGCGGGACAGCGCCGCGCGCGCCGAGATCCTCGCCTTCCAGTCGGCCGAGCTGACCGCCGCCGGCGTGAAAAAGGGCGAGGAGGACGCGCTGCTCGAGGAACGCAGCCGGCTGGTCAACGCCGAGAAGATCGCGCTGCTGGCCAACACCGCCTACGACGCGCTCACCGGCAGCGCCGCCGCGTCCGAGCTGTCCGCGTCGGCGGCGGACGCGCTCGAGAAGCTGGCCGCCTACCTCCCCGCCGTCCAACCGCTGGCCGAGCGGGTCAAGAGCGCGATGTACGAGCTGGAGGACGTCGCCGAATCGCTGCGCGATTACCGCGAAGCCGAGGAGCCGGGCGCGCGGCTCGACAGGCTCGAGCAGCGCTTGTCCGACATCCAGGGACTGCGCAAAAAATACCGCACCGACGCCGACGGCCTGCCCGCGCTGCTGGAGGAAATCAACGGCGCGCTCGCGCAGATCGAACATTTTGACGAGCACCTCGCCGCCGCCGAGCAGGCGCAGGCGGAATCCCTCGCCGCGCTGCGCGCGCACGCCGCGGCGCTGACCGAGACCCGCGTCAAAGCCGCGGCCGCCTTCGAGAAGGCGGTGCAGGCGGCGCTGGCCGAGCTGGATATGCCGAAGGTGACGTTCCGCATCGCCCTTACGCCGTCGGAGCCGGGCGCTTCCGGCGCGGATAAGGTCGAATTTCTCATCTCCGCCAATGCCGGCGAAGCGCCGCGCCCGCTGGGCAAGATCGCCAGCGGCGGCGAGCTGTCCCGCATCATGCTGGCGATGAAAAGCGTGTTCGGCGACGGCGAAAAAACCGCCGTCTTCGACGAAATCGACGCCGGCGTCTCCGGCGGCACCAGCTATAAGGTGGGCCGAAAGCTGCACGCGCTCGCCGCCGGCACCGGCGCGCAGCTTCTGTGCGTAACCCACTCCGCGCAGCTTGCCGCGCAGGCCGACACGCACTTCCTCATCGAAAAGCATCTCGAGGGCAGCCGCACCGAAACGCGCGTGACCCTGCTGGACGAGTCCGGCCGCGAAAAGGAGCTGGCGCGCATCCTCGGCGGCGAATCGATCACCGAGGCCGCCGTCCTCGCCGCAAGGGAGCTGCGCAAAAGCTGAAGCGGCGAAAAGTCCCCCGCGGCGGCTTGAAGAATGCCGAACCCGCCGTCGCCGTCGGCCGTTCCCGTCTCTCGGAAGATCCGGCCCGCCGAATGCGCGCCGCCTGTCATACGAACCCGAACGCGCCTCATAGCCTTACGGGTTTACCTGTCCGGCGCTATCCCGAAACCCGCGCGCAGCTTAACATCGCGTTTCGGAGCAGTCCGGCAGCCCGCTGGGTTCTGCGCCCGAAGCGTATCCGTCCGATTCTCTCTTTCCGCTTTTTCCGGCAGGGACCCGCACGCGGTTTACAACCGAAGTCCGCTCCCTGTCCGGCACAGATTACCGTTCCCTGCTCCGCCGGCGGCAAGCCGCCCGGAGATGCGATAGAAAAAAATTACGAAACGGGGTATTACAAATGAAAAAAACACTTTCCCTCCTCCTTTGCGCGCTGCTGCCCGTGCTGCTGTTCGCCGCCTGCGGACAGCCGGCCGACAACCGCACGCCGGAGGAACTGTTCTACGCCCTGCCCGTCTCCGCGGGGATCACCGAGGCGCTGGACGAATCGCCGCTGACCGAGCTGTTTGCGTCCGGCCAACCGCTGCGGATGGAAATGGATTTCTCGCTCGACAAATGCGTCATTCCCATGGAGGCCGACCTGTCGGGAAGCTCCATCTCCTACGCTCTGGACGTCAGCCCGCAGGCGAACATACGGGGCAATATGTCCGTCAACATGATGGACGAGAAAATCTCCTGCGACCTGCTGTCGGACGGCAGCAGCATCTACGCCAAATCCGAGCAGATCGGCGATAAATGGCTGTGCCTTCCCATGACGGAGCTCTTGGCCCAAACGGGCTTTGACCCCTACGATTTGGCCTACGATTTGAGCAGCGCCTCGGCTTCCCCGCTGAACACGCAGCTTCTCGAACGCGTCGAGTCGCTGCTGACCGGCGCGCTGGAGGCGGCACTGGAGGCGCTGCAAGCCTATCCGCTGACCACCGAGCAGGTGACCGTCTCCTGCGGCGGCCTGGAGGAAACCGGCACCGCCGTCACCCTTGAGCTGACCGCCGCGCAGCTCGTCACGCCGCTGACGGCCGTGATGACCTACCTGCGCGACAGCAGCGACGCGTACAACCTCGTCGTCGAGCTGTCCGGCGAGGCGGTCACGCAGGACGAATACCGCGAAACGCTGGACGACGTCATAACCGAGATGAACGAAAGCGCAGCCGAAATGCCGGCCGCGACCTTCCGGCTCACGCGCACGTTCAAGGACGGCCGCCAGCTCTCCGCCGCGTTCGAGGTCACGTTCGAGGAAGAATTCACCCTGACCGGCGAAATGATCACGCTCAACCCGTCCAGCAAAAAGAGCGCCTTTTCGCTGGACGTGCGCGCAGAGGAGCAGGGCCTTGCGCTGATGACGCTGACGGCCGAAGGCTCGCGCTCGGGCAGCGAGCAAACGGTGACCGCCGCGTTTGCAGCCGAGGACGCGGACGTTTCGCTCAGCTATATGGAAAAGAAGGGCAGCATCGACGCCTCGCTGAAAATCGCGGACGGGTACGGGGACGGCATACGCGGCACCTTCACCCTCCAGGGCACGGAGCTGAACGCCTCGCTCGCCCCGCTCGAAAACGGGAAAGCGCAGAGCGCTCTGCTCACGCTCACGGGGAAGGTCCAGCGCGACGACAGCTCGTTCGACGCCGACCTGACGCTCAGCGTCAACGCGGATGGGATGCGGATTTCGATCCCGCTGCAGCTTCAGATGAAGCAGAGCAACAACGGGCTGCAGATGCGCTTCTCCACCTCGCTCCAGATGTCGGGCACGCTGGATTTCGCGCTCAGCGGCAGCTTCTCGATTGTCAAGATCGACGACTTCACCGTCGAAGCGCCGTCCGACGTCTATACGCCCGAGGAAACCGAGGACATCCTCAACGGCGACCTGCCTCTGACGGGCCTGCCCTCGTTCGATTTCTGACGATGCGGCTCTACGATCTGCACGTCCACACCGCCCTGTCCGCCTGCGCGGCGCGGGACGCCTGCATCGCCGAATACTGCGCCGACGCCCGCGAATCGGGCCTGCCGGTCATCGGCTTCGCGGACCACGCGTGGGACAAAGCCGTCGCGGGCGCCTCGCCGTGGTACGCGCCGCAGGACTATGAGCGCCTGCTCGCGCGGCGGGCGGAGGCCGAACGGGAGAACGGGCTGAAGGTCCTGCTGGGCGCCGAGGCCGAGATGGCCGCGGGCGTGGTCGCGTTCACGCCCGAAAGCGCCGCGCTGCTGGACTACATCATCTGCCCGCATTCCCACACGCACATGAAGGGCTTCGTCCTTCCCGCGGACGCCGAAGCGCCCGAGAAGCACGCCGATTTCCTTGTCAAGAGCTTTTACGCGCTCTGCGTCCACCCGCTGGCAAGGTATATCCTCGGCATCGCGCATCCGATGTATCCCATCGGCAAAAACGCCGACGAAGCCGACGAGATTTATGCGCACATCAGCGACGACGCGCTTTTCTTCATCTGCCAAGCCGCCGCCAAAGCGGATCTGGCGCTGGAGCTGAACACCAGCACCCTCGCCCCGATCCCGACCGAGCGGCTCGCGTCGCTGGGCTACGCGCGCTTTTTCCGCGCGGCCAAAAGCGCAGGCTGCCATTTCTTCCTCGGCAGCGACCGCCACAGCAGCAAGCACCCGGTACACGACACGCTGGCCCGCGCGCCCGAGCTGGCCGAAGCGCTCGGCCTGCACGAGGACGATTTCACACGCGCGCTGGAAAAGGCGCTTGCACTCTGAATGTAAAAAACAGCCCCGCTGCGGCGGGGCTGTTTTTTATCTCGCGCGCCGGCGCATCCCGCCCCCACCATACCCGTGCGTCCCGCCGACTGCCATACCTGTGCGTCCCGCAACCCGTCATACCGATGCACTTCGCCGCCCGCCGTACTGGCGCGGCCCGCCGCTGCCAGCCGGTTCATACCGTCGGCCTCCGTGTCGGCGCATCCCGCAGCAAGCTGTGCCTGTACGCCCCATCAACCGCCGTGCCGATTCATACCGCCGGCCTCCGCACCCGTGCGTCCCGCCGTCCGCCGCGCCGGTGTATTTCATCGCCGCCAAGCCGGTTTATACCGCCGCAAAGCCGCCCGCCCTATCCCGTTCCGCAGTAAAGGATACCCATTCCATATTTCGTTCCGCAGCAAGAATCGCCGCGCCACATTCCGTTTTACGGCAATGAATTGAACTGCGAAACCCCTTGCCAATACAGTTTTTTCGCCCATTAAGACGCTTATAACAACGCCGCTCCGCATTGCATCCCCGCCGCAAGGACGCCGGCTCCGCCTTTTACACTGCGGCAAGAATCGCCGCTGCCTATTTTGCCTAACAAAGAACACCGCAGCCAAACCGGCCCCATCCGCCGCGCCGGCAAACGCGGCCGCACCTCGCGCACCCCGTCCCCCTTCCCTTGTCCCGCCGAACGTGCAAAACCGGCGTCTCGAAACCATGTCCGCGCCGACGAGCGTTTTGCCGCCGTACCGCCTGTAAGGCTTCCATACACACGACGACGCCGTACACACACCTAAAGACGCCGTCCTCCCTTCACGCCGCAGCAAGGGACGCCCCATATTACACTCCACTGCAAGAGACCCTGATTTCTATTTTGTTCTGCGGCAAAAGACACCGCTCCTATTTTTTATTGCAGTTATAGACGAAAGTCGCCCTATGACTTCTTGCAAATGCGGATATAAGATGATATAATAAATCGGAAAAATTATGGCAGTACAGCCGCATTTGAAGGCAGGCGATATGAATATGGAGCCGATACGTTCTGAACTTACCAAAATGAATATAGATTATAAGTCTATCCGCATTTTGCAGGAAAAAGACGGTATTGTCGTTGCACGCATTCACTGTGCAAACAAATCATTTGTAATGAAGCTTTTTCAAAGACCTGCGTTTCGCAGAGAAATTGGTAATTACAAAATTCTCTCCTCATTGCATATTCCAACGCTGAATATTATTTCTGCCACGGATAAAGCCTTATTGATGGAAGACGTCGGCAACAGCAATACATATAGGTTAGGGATAGACAAAGATTTGGACGACCCTGAAATCGCCGTGCTGATAGCGAAATGGTATAAGCAACTGCATCATAAAGGCTACAAATTTATCGAGCAAAACGGCCATGTACCACTCTATGATGAGATAACCATATAGAGGAAATAAAATGGAAAACCGATACCTCGGAGCTGCCCGTCTGGGAATTGATAGAACGCAATTTTGATTTTATAGAAAAGCGCCTGCACCAAGCCAAACGCACCTTAACATATAATGATTTTTACTATACCAATTTGATCGTTGCACAAAATCGCACATCGGCAATGATATTTGATTACAATCTGCTTGGAAAAGGATATGCTTATGCAGATATAAGGAATGTGTGTTTTTCCCTGTCCGAGGCGGCAAAAAAAGCCTTCCTTGAGGAATATGGCGTGTTTGATGCAGCCGAAGTCATCATAGACAATGTCGCTTCTGTTCTTATTACACTGCACTCTGCCTGCCGGAAGACTCTATTTCCTTCCTACGCAAACAACGCATTAAAGGAGCTTCATGCCGGTTTAATGGATAAAGTCGACAGATTGCTTGCTCTTGAAAAATGAGCTTTGGAATCTCCAAATAACAGAGCCAACCGCCTTTGTCGGCGATAACATAAACGTCTGTGCCGTCATTGACAGGTGCGGCTGTCCCTGTTTATATGGCAACTGAAAGGGCAAAATCAATAAGCGCGTTTTCCCTCTCATAGTCGTGCTTCTTATATCTGCCCGTATCGTTTTATATCGCCATTGAAAATCCGCCCCCATTTAGGCGTGAAAATCATTGTTGTTATAAGCGTCTTAATGGGCGAAAAACTGTATTGGCAAGAGGGTTTGCGGTTCAATTCACTTTTATAGAACACAATCAAACGCTGTTTTTATAATAAGAACCGCCGCAGCCAAACCGGCCCCGTCCGCCGCGCCGGCAAACGCGTCTGAACACCACACCCTGTCTCCAGTCCCGCCGGGCCGCAAAAAAAACGGCGGCGCGTCGGATGACGCGCCGCCGGACGTTTTTCTTCTGCGCCGTCCGAAGTTACATGAATACGACGCCGTATACGGCTCTGGTAAACGCCTCCAGCGCCTTTTTCTTATCCTCGAAAATCTGCGAACGCTCTTTGTAGTACTTTTCCATCGCCGCCACGGTCGGCGAGGGGATGCTGTTTACATAGTGCATTTCCAGCAAATCGCGTTTGTAGTCGTCCAGCACGGAAAACCCCATTTCGATCATCTTCAGCTCGCGTTCAACGATTTTGCGGCGAAACCGCGCGTCGTCGATGAGCACAATGAGATTGACCAGCTTGTTCTCGTAGCGGTTCCCGCCCGTACCGCTGACCGGCGCGGGTGAGATCGTGGCCGACGAAACCGAATACTTTTCGTTTTCCAGCATCTCCAGCTCATAGCCGAGCGATTCATACGCCGCTTCGAGCTGTGTTTTGCGCTTGAGTAGATCGATGGCGTAATTCCTGTAATCCATTTTTTCCTTTGTTCCTTTCCTGCGATATTGGAGCTTTGCGAACAAATGTTCTTATTTGATTCGGCACACGGCGCGTCTTCCTTCCAAAGACGGCATCCGTGTGCGTGCAAAAAGACGACCGAGCCGCGCCGGACCAACGCCGCGCTGCCGGTTTACCGGCCGGCAGGCGGGAGCCGCGCAGGGTTTGCTTGCTCGTTCGACATAATTATACCATATTTTACCAGAGCTGTCAACAGAAAAAGAACGCACGTTCGTTCCGCACGACATTTTTCGTTGAAATAATACAAATTTCCCTATTTTTCGACAATTCGGATTCGGCAAATCTCCGCGCACACGGGTACACCGCGGCGGGCGCGGAGACCATAGCCGGCGCGGCCGGCACGCGGAAACATCTGCGGCGGAAGCGGAGGCCAAAGCCGGCGCGGCCGTCGCGCGGAAACGACTACGCACAAGGACGGCAGCCTGCCGTTTTTTATCCATATACGGAACTCATACGCAAAGAAGCGCCCGCAAGGGGCAGGCGTAAAAAACGCCCGCGCAAGGGAGGCGTTGAGATAAGAAAACACCTTATCGGTGCGCATAGCACGCGCCCGCGGGCGGCGGATAGCCGCCCCTACGGGGCATTCTTACAACAACGCTCTGAAAGGGGGCGGGCATTTTGTGCGTTTGAGCCTTTTATCCGGCGCTGCGCCGGCCGCACGCGGAAAAGGCGACGTTTTGTTTATGCTTTTGTGCGGGAAAGTCTGCCGCCGCAGAAAACCGATCGGGATGCCGCTCCAAGGAAAAAAGGGGACGGAAATTCCATCCCTTTCGGAATACGCGAACGAGGCGCACCTCTCAGCCGGAATGTCCGGACGCAGCACAGCTCTCAGTCGAAAAGCCCGAACACAGCACAGTCCTCCCGCCGGAAAACGCCGACACAACACAACCTCACCGGAAAGCACGGGTACAGCATTGCCCCGACCGAAAAGCGCGGCGGGACGCGCTTTTCGGTAAAAAAGCAGCCCGCCGCGCCCGTGTCTCCGCCGCCTTCCGGCAGAATTGGGACGCCGAAGCCGACGCTGCAGTCATACATCATCTCTGCCGAATACGCCCCGAAAAGCCGAGAAGCATCCGGCTGACGGATAGAAAGCCCTGCGGGTGCGCAAAGCCGTGCTTCCGAGGGCGGTTCGTCGCGCCTGTATGCGCCGCCGCGTCTCTCCGAAGCCGCTTTTCCCGCAGAATAGCTCTTCCCGCAGGACGACTCTTCCCGCAGGACGACGCTGCGCAAAAGGAGCCCGCCCCGCCGCTTTCAGCGGCGGGGCGGGCTCCTTTTGCGCTATGCCTTGTTTCCGAACAGACAGGCCGGTTTTACTCAGTCGTCGGCGCGGCGGCCGAGGACGGGCACGCGCTCGCGCTTGAAGGCGGAAAAGGTTTGCGCTTCGATATGACGGCGGATGTCCTCCATCAGCCGGTTATAGAAATACAGGTTGTGCAGCACGCACAGCCGCATGCCCAAAAGCTCGCGCGCCTTGAACAAATGGCGGATATACGCGCGCGAATAGCTGCGGCAGGCCGGACAGTCGCAGTCGGGGTCAATGGGGCGGTCGTCGTCAAAATATTTGCGGTTGTTCAGGTTCAGAAAGCCGACCGAGGTGAACAGGTTCCCGTGCCGCGCGTTGCGCGACGGCATCACGCAGTCGAAGAAATCCACCCCGCGCTCGACCGCCTCGAGGATGTTCACCGGCGTGCCCACCCCCATCAGGTAGCGCGGCCGGTCGGCGGGCATAAACGGCTCGACCGTCTCGATGATCCCGTACATCTCCTCCGCGCTCTCGCCGACGGCCAGCCCCCCGATGGCGTAGCCGTCCAAATCCAGCTCGGCGATCTGCTTCATATTCTCGACGCGGATGTCCCCGTAGATGCCGCCCTGATTGATGCCGAACAGCATTTGCCTGCGGTTGATCGTTTCCTCCTGCGCGTTCAGCCGCGCCATCTCGTCGCGGCAGCGGTAGAGCCAGCGCACCGTCCGCGCGCAGGACTGCTCGATGTACCCCCGCTCGGCGACCGACGACGGGCATTCGTCGAACGCCATCGCGATCGTGGAGGCGAGCTTGGACTGGATGCGCATGCTGCTCTCGGGCGACATAAAGATGCGCGCGCCGTCCATATGCGAGGCGAAGGCGACCCCCTCCTCGGTGATGTTGCGGAGCTGCGCAAGCGAAAAGACCTGAAACCCGCCGCTGTCGGTGAGGACGGGCCGGTCCCAGTTGAAGAAGCGGTGCAGACCGCCGAGCTTATAGATCAAATCCTCGCCCGGCCGGACGTGCAGGTGGTAGGTGTTGGAAAGCTCCACCTGGCAGCGGATTTCCCGCAAATCGTCGGTCGAAACGCCGCCCTTGATGGCCGCGGAGGTGCCGACGTTCATAAAGACCGGCGTCTCAATGTCGCCGTGGACGGTGTGCAGCCGTCCGCGGCGCGCGCGGCCCTCGATCGTGATGCAGTCGAAGGTGCCCATACTGTTTTCCTTATCTGTCAAAATATTTTTCGATCTCCCGCTTCGGCAGCGCGTGGCTTACCGGCCGCCCATGCGGGCAGTAGCGCACCGTGGACGACTCGAAAAAGCGGTCGATCAGCCATTCGTTGTGCGCCGGCGCGTTGTGGACGCCCGCCTTGAGCGCCGC
>ERZ827520.565-NODE-565-length-57468-cov-4.352620_pt1 | contig 57468 bp, 42 predicted proteins | sample MGYA00519581_ERZ827520 | MGnify/ENA primary metagenome ERZ827520 (study PRJEB31778, sample SAMEA3449339) | human gut metagenome | biome: human gut; feature: human-associated habitat; material: faeces | place: United Kingdom | collected 2010/2012 ... | reverse complement strand
TCTACTCCTGCCATTCCTTCTTTTCCCTGGAAGACTTTGCAGCGCAGCTTGCTGCTCATAACCGCCGCTCCAACAACTTCCCTATGAGGCCTCTCCGTTGGCTTCCTCCTCTTGACTTCGCTGTCCAATATGTTTGACAAACTTACAAAAAGCAAAAAAAGAAAAAGGAAAAACGGCCGGGAAGCCCCTTCCCGGCCGCTCAAACTGCTTCAGCGTTCCGTTTACCGGATTTTGCGCAGGCGGATGACCCCGTCGACCGCCTGAATCTTCGCGAGGCAGTCGTCCGATACGTCGCCCACCACGTCGAGAATGGTATACGCGTTGTCCTTTTTGGAACGGTTCACCATCGTCTCAATATTGATCCCCTCGGCGGACACCACACCGCTGATCTGCGCGAGCATATTCGGGATGTTCCGGTGCAGGACACAGATACGGGTATCGGTGCTCCGGGCAATTTCCATCGCCGGGAAGTTGACCGAATTGCGGATATTGCCGTTTTCCAGGTAATCAATCAGCTCTGCCGCCGCCATCATGGCGCAGTTATCCTCGCTCTCCGGCGTGGAGGCGCCGAGGTGCGGAATCGCGATCACATTTTCCACTCCGAGCATGTCGTCGGTCGGGAAATCCACCACATACGCGGCCACCTTGCCGGACGCCAGCGCAGCGCGCATATCCTCCCCGTTCACGAGGTCGGCGCGGGAGAAATTGAGGATGCGGACGCCGTCGGCCATCTTGGCGAAAGCTTCGGCGTTCAGCTTCTCACGGGTTTCGGGGGTCAGCGGCACATGGATGGTGATATAGTCGCAGTTCTCAAAAATCTGCTCATAGCTGGTGGCATGATGCACCCGGCTGGAAAGGCCCCAGGCCGCGTCCACCGACAGATAGGGATCGAAGCCGTAGACCTCCATTCCCAGTCCGACGGCGCTATTCGCCACCAACGAACCGATCGCGCCCAGGCCGATCACGCCCAGCTTCTTGCCGCGAATTTCCGGCCCGCCAAACGCGGACTTGCCCTTTTCCACCAGCTTCGGCACCTCGGCGCCCTGGCCCTTCAGAGTTTTGGCCCATTCGATGCCGGAAACCACCTTGCGGGAGGAGATCAGCAGGCCGGCGATCACCAGCTCCTTTACCGCGTTGGCGTTCGCGCCGGGAGTGTTGAACACCACGATCCCGGCGTCGCTGCATTTATCCAGCGGAATATTGTTCACGCCGGCGCCGGCGCGGGCGATCGCCTGAAGGGAAGCGGGCAACTCCATTTCATGCATAGCGGCGGAGCGGACCATGATGCCGTCCGGCGCGCCGCACTCGCTCGACACGGTGTATTTCTCCTTATCGAAGCGGTCGGTGCCGCAGGCGGCGATCTTGTTCAGGGTCTGAATCTGAAACATGACAATGACCATCCTTTCATAAAAGGCCGGGCGCCGCCCCATCGGTAAACCAGCGGGACAGCGCCGTCGACGGAAAAACATTTTTCTCCGCCGGGCCCGTATTCATCAACAGCTTTTTCGGAACCCCGCCTCAGGCGTTGGCTTCCTCAAACGCCTTCATGAAGGCGACCAGCTTTTCCACGCCCTCGATCGGCATGGCATTGTAGATGGAGGCGCGCATACCGCCCACCGTGCGGTGCCCCTTCAGGTTGACAAAGCCGGCGGCGGCCGCTTCCTTCACAAATTTCGCGTCCAGCTCCTCATTGCCGGTAACGAACGGAACGTTCATCAGGGAGCGGTCCTTCTTCTCCACCGTGCCGCGGAACAGCTTGGAGGAATCGAGGAAATCATACAGCAGCGCGGCCTTCTTCTCGTTGCGCTCCTTCATTTTCTCCAGTCCGCCGACTTCGTTCTTAATCCACTCCAGCACCAGCTTGCAGATATAGATCGCATAGCAGGGCGGGGTGTTGTACATCGACCCGTTGTCCGCGTGAATCTGGTAGTTCATCATGGTCGGGGTGATATCCCGCGCGTTGCCGATCATGTCCTCGCGGATGATCACCACGGTCAGACCGGCCGGAGCCATATTCTTCTGCGCGCCGGCGTACAGCACGCCGAAGCGGGACACGTCGATCGGCTCGGACAGGATGCAGGAGGACACGTCCGCGATGAGCGGGACGTTCCTGGTCTCCGGCAGCTTGGTATAGCGGGTGCCGTAAATCGTGTTGTTCATGCAGATGTGGAAATAGTCCGCGTCCGGGGTAAAGGTCGAGGGATCGAGTTCCGGGATATACGAGAAGGTTTTATCCTTGGAACTGGCGACCACATGCGCGTCGCCGTAGCGGGAGGCCTCCTGATACGCCTTGTTCGCCCACTGGCCGGTGATCACGAAATCCGCCTTGCCGCTGCCGTTCATCAGGTTGAGGGGCAGCATCGCAAACTGGGAGGACGCGCCGCCCTGCAGGAAGAGCACCTTATAATTATCCGGGATATTCATTACTTCGCGCAGCAGTGCTTCGCAGCCCTTGATGATCGCGTCATATGTTTTGGAACGGTGGGACATCTCCATGACCGACTGTCCCGAACCCTCGTAATCCATCATTTCCGCCGCGGCTTTCTCCAGCACGCTTTCGGGCAGAACCGAGGGGCCTGCCGAAAAGTTATACACCCTTGCCATCGTCACTCGACCTCCGTTAATTCAATTGGAACCCGCTCCGCGAAGCCACGCCGACGTGGAAGTCAGCATTCCGCGGGTCCGCCGATTCCATATTGTATTCTATTTTACTATCCCGTGAAAAAATAGTCAATCGCTATCGCGGAAAAGATGAAAATAAATCCAGACGGATATCGTCCATAAGAAAATACGGCGGAACAGATAAAGGGAAACCGACTGCATACGCAGCCGGTTTCTCCTTATCGTCTCTGTTCGTTCTCCTTCTCCTCCCTATACAATCGGAGGAGCTCCTCGTCCGCAATCGCCTGGATTTCAGGAAGCCCACACAGGATTTCCTCCACCTCCGGCCGATTATGCATTCCTTCATAATAGTGCGTGACGCTTCGATCTCCCATGTGATAGATCCATTCTATTTTCCACCGCCGCGCGGTAATCCCGGGCGTCACGCCCGCTTTTTTCTTGACCGCCGCGTCCGTCTCCAGCACTTTTTCAAACGAGTCCGGCTCAGTGATAACGACGGTGCGCTTCTCCGGCTCCCAGTCCGGGAAAAGAATGCTCATCCGAATTTCAACAGAATCCAGCTTTTGCAAATCCACCTTCGTGTGTACATATCTATACCCGGCCCACCCCGCGAAAAACGCGGCGAGCAAAATCGCGGCGCCTCCCAGCAAAAGAATCCGACGCTTTATTGCGGCTTTTTTCCAGTCGACGGACATAAGGCGTCCTTTCCCCCTCCCCGTTTTCTTCGTATTTCATCCGGCCCTTTACTCGATCCTTCGTACGTCCTGCCGCAGGCCATCCTTTTTCTATTTCTCCACCGTACCAGAGACCGAAGTAAACCGAAGGAAGCGCGTGCCCTGAAAGGTCAGGGTTCCCCATTCGTCCTTCGGAACGCGGCGGTACGCCCTTCCCCCAACCGGGAGCTTCAGTTCGCTGCCGGTATCCAGTTCAAAAAGCAGATAGAGGGATTCCGACGTGCTGGTCACGCCGTTTGCATCGGTGGATACATGGGAGTTGCAGATCCGCCGCACCATGCGGGCGCGGGTGGAGATCACCGGCGAGTTTTCATTCTTTATAAAACGCCAGACCCAGGAGACGATAATACACAGTATCAGCAGGACGACAAATATTTCAAAGCCCGGCATTGTGTTCCCTCCCCTTCCTGCATTCCGTTCCCTCCCGCTTTCCGGCGACATAATAATCCCATTGCCCCGCCGGATTGCGGAACACCGTCGCCTCCACCCCGTAAGCCAGCCGGAGATTATCCGCCGTCAGCATCGACGCAGCGTCCCCATCCGCAAGAACGGTTCCCCCGCGAAGCAGGCAAAGACGGGAGCAGGCCGACGCGGCCTGCCGCAGGTCATGCAGCACCGCCACTACGCAGCGGCCCTGCGCCGCCAACCGGCGACAGAGGGTGAACACCTCCAGCGCGTGCCGGATATCCAGGCTCGCGGTTGGTTCGTCCAACAGCAGGATCGGGGTATCCTGCGCCAGCGCCCGGGCCAGCATCACCCGCTGCCGCTCGCCCCCCGACAGCTCCAGAATGCAGCGGTCGGCCAGCTCCCGGCAGCCCGCCAAGGCCAACGCTTCCTCCGCCTTTTCCCGATCAGCGGCGGAGGGCGCGGAAAACCGTCCCTGCCAGGGATAGCGGCCCATAGCCGCCACCTCCCGTACCGTAAAAGCGAAGGAGACCGCCGTGTCCTGATGCATGTAACACAGCAGACGGGCCAGCTCCCGGGCGGGGATATTCTCCACCAGCCGGGGCGGCTGATCCGGGCCGCCCACCTCCACCTGTCCCTCGGCGGGCAGGAAGCCCGCCAGACAGCGGAGCAGAGTGGTCTTCCCCGCGCCGTTCGGGCCGACGATTCCCACGAATTCCCCCGCCGATGCCGAAAAGCTCACGTCGGTCAGGATCGCCGGATCATCGTCGGACGGCGCGTTTTTTCGTATCGCCTTCACGGTATATCGGATATGCTCCGCCCGCAGTCGAAGCTCTCCCGGCCCCGCCCGGTTTTCACGGATTCCGCGTTGAACGTTCATGCCGTTCCGTTCTCCTCCTCTCCGCTTCCTGCTGTCTCATTCAATCCCCGTGTCCGCGCCATCCTTCCGCCGAACCAGCAGGAAGAGGAAATACGGCGCGCCGAGGAGCGCCGTGACGATTCCCACGGAAAACTCCTTTCCCCGAAAGCCGGAGAGCCACCGCACCAGCGTATCACAAAGGGTGAGGAACACCCGCCAGAGCCGAGGCGAGACAAAGCCGCCGATGGGACGGCCCCACCAGCATCCGCAGAATATGGGGAACGATCAGCCCCACGAACCCGATCGGACCGGTCACGCAGACGATGGACGCGGTACAGAGGGAAGCGATCAGCACCATCGCCGTCCGGTTCCGTCCGCTGTGCACCCCGAGCGCCCGCGCCTGCTCGTCTCCCAATTGGAGAATATCCAGCCGTCCGGCCAGCAGGATCAGCGCCGCGGCGCTCGCCAGCACCGGCAGCGCCATGGTCGCCACATGCTCCCACCGGCGGTTGGACAGCCCGCCCATGGTCCAGAACAGATAGCTGGTCACCTGGTACTCATTCGATACCGAAAGCAGCAGGGAAGTGAACGCGCCGAAGAGGGCGCTCACCGCCATCCCGCTCATCACCAATGTTACGGAGGACGTCCGCCCTCCCCGCGAGGCGGCCGATACCCCGAGGATCGCCGCCACCGCGGTCAGCGCCCCTCCGAAGGCTGCCGCCGGGAGGACAAAAAAGGAAGCCGTGCCGGTAGTAATGGCCAGCAGCGCGCCGAAGCCTCCTCCCGCCGACACGCCAAGCAGGCCGGGATCGGCCAGCGGGTTACGGAACACGCCCTGCATCACCGCGCCGGCCAGTGCCAGCCCGCCGCCCGCCAGCACACCGCAAAGCACACGGGGAAGGCGGATGGACGCCACCACGCTGTAAACCGCCGGGTCCACCCCATCCCGCGAAAGCAACCCGCAGGCGGCCAGAAGGGCGCGCACAACCTCGGAAATGGAAATGGAGGTACTCCCCACCCCCACCGAAAGCAGAACGGTCAGCAGCAAAACGACCGTTCCGCCAAGAGCCAGCCAGCGAAGCCGCGGCGACCGGTGGAGCATGGGTTTCCCTCCTTTTTATGCTTTGTATATAACGCTTGTCCGGCAAAGGCGGACGGCAGAGCGGTCAGAAGCGTTCCGGATAGCATGCCTTCGCCAGCTCTTCCACCGCATACGCCATGTAATGGGAGGTCGAGCCGCGGTATTTTTCCGTCAGAGCCACGACCCGATCGTTCTGCACCGCCGGCAGGGACTGCAGAACGCTGTCCTTCTTAATCGCTTCGGTGAGGGCCGCGCCGCCGTCCTCGGTCGCCTGGAAATTGGCGTCGTACACGATGCCGGGGACCACCAGCAGGCCGGGCTTCCAGTCGTTCACGACGGTTTCCTTGCTGACGGCGGAATAATTCGCCGCCGTGCAGACGTTCACCGCGCCCGCGGCCTCAGCGATCGCGTTGAAAGGGGATTCTTTTCCGTAAGCGCAGAGCATCCCGGCGCTGGAGCCGTCCGCGCTGTAATAATCCTCATAATACATGATGCCGAGCGGGGTCTCCACGTCCTCCACCTTGGCCTTCACATCGTTCAGGCGCTTGTCCATCTCGTCGATCAGCGCCTGCCCTTTTTCCCCGGCATACAGCGCCTTCGCGACGGTGGACAGGCGGTCCCGAATGTCGTCAAAGGTGATGGGTGACTGCAGGGTCAGCACCGTTACCCCCGCATCGGTCAGGGATTTTGCCAGAGAGCCGTCCGCGTCGTTGAAGGTATCCAGCAGCACCAGATCGGGCGTCTGGCCCAGGATGGCCTCCGCCTCGCTGTTCACCCGGGCGGACACCGCTTTCGCCTTATCGGCGCAGGCGGTCAGCGCCGTGGAGTCCATATAGGAGGACAGGGCGGCAATCCGGCCCGCGTCGATCATATCCAGCGCCATTTCCCCTTCCCAAACCGGAAGGATCACCACCCGCCGGGGCGCTTCCTTGATCACGACGTCCTTTCCCGCCGCATCCTGAACTGTGACCGGAGAAGCCGGCGCGGTCGAGGCCGGAGACGAAGAAAGCGTGCTGCTGTTCTCCTTCTCCGACGAGCAGCCGGCGAGGAGCGCTAGGGATAGGACGGCGGCGCCGGCCAGCGCCGCCAGACGTTTCAGAACCGATTTACGCATAGAATCATCCTTTTCTCCGTTTTTCTGGTTTTCCGCGCGTCAGCCGGAAGCATCCGACGGAATCGCCCGATGGAATTACCCTTCCCGGAACGGAGTCAAATTTCGTGTTCATTCTACCGATTTTTTTGCAGAAAAGTCAAGGAAAAAGCCGTGTTATTTGGTACTTTCCCTCTTTCCTCTTTCCTATAAACGAGGCAATCCTGCAAATGATGGCGGTGGAAAAGGCGGTAGCGCATCGCTCGCCTGCGGAATTACCGAATCCATCACCTTTTCGTCTGCCGCCGTCTCCGCGTAAAGGCGGGATGACGGCGCCGCTTTCGGCAATGCCGTCTTTATTTCAGCAGAGCTTCCACCACATCGGCGGCGGGTTCCAGCTCCTCGCAGACCACCCGCTCGATCTCGCCGCTGTCACAGAGCCGGGCGACGTCGGCGTTCATCGGCAGACGGGCGAGCACCTCCACCCCCATCTCCTTCGCTGCCGCATCCAGCCCGGCGACATCGCCGAAAAGCGGGATTTTTTTCCCACAGTCGGGGCAGATCACGCAGCTCATATTCTCCACCATGCCCAGCACGGGGATATCCAGCATCCCGGCCATTTTGTGCGCCTTACCAACCACCATCTGCACCAGCGACTGCGGCGTGGAAACGATCACCGTCCCGTCTACCGGGATGGACTGATAAACGGTCAGGGGCACGTCGCCGGTTCCGGGCGGCATATCGATGAACAACACGTCCAGCTCGCCCCAGACCACGTCGGTCCAGAACTGGGTCACTGCGCCGGCAAGGACGGGCCCGCGCCAGACCACCGGCTGATCCTCCCGCTCCAGCAGGAGATTGATAGACATGATCTTGATGCCCATATGGGTCTCTACCGGCAGGATTCCCATCTCGCTGCCCTTGGCCTTACAGGTAACGCCGAAAGCCTTGGGAATGGACGGGCCGGTGATGTCGGCGTCCAGTACGCCGACGTTATAGCCGCGGCGGGCCATCAGGGTCGCCAGCATCGCCGTGACGGAGGATTTGCCGACGCCGCCTTTGCCGCTGCTGACAGCCACCACTTTTTGGATAGAGCTGTAGGCGTTCAAGGAAGCATGAAGGTCTTTTTCGCTGCAGTTTTCGCCGCAGCTTTCACAGTTATGAGTACATTCACTCACGGAGGATCATCCTTTCCTGTTTACATTCTGGCCGAATGGATAAAAGGGCGTTTTGGGTTACTATACAACAATTGATACGCCGATGTCAATCCGATGGGCGGACGGATGGCCGACCGGCGTCTCCTTTTCAGAAAAACGCCCGAACAGAAAACAGGACGTCCGTCTTCCGACGGACGCCCGCTTATGCTATCGTATATTGTATTCTTGGCGGTTTAAGCGCTGCGTTCCCGGCGGCGGGATTCGGGTTTCGGCTTGGCCGGCGCGCCTTCACAGATATCCTGCGAACGGAGCACATAACCCACCGTCAGCATCAGCACCCGGCAGTCGAGCTGCATCGAAGCGTTGTTCGCGTAAAACGCGTCCATTTTCGCTTTTTCGTAGATGGTGACCTTATCCCGGCCGCTGGTCTGCGCCACGCCGGTCAGGCCGGGACGTACGCTGCACGCGCCGTTGCGGGTGCGGAGTTCAAGCAGTTCGGTTTCGGTCAGAACAACGGGGCGGGGACCCACGAAGGACATCTGCCCGAGCAGGATATTCACAAGCTGCGGCAGTTCATCGATACTCAGCCGGCGGATCAAGCCGCCCACCTTCGAAATATACCGCTGCGGATCGTCAAGCTTACAGGTGGCCACGTCGTTCGGCGCGTCCACGCTCATTGTGCGGAATTTCAGCATCCGGAACGGCACATTGTTCCGTCCCATACGGGTCTGAACGAAAATCGGCGTTCCCTTCGTATCCGCCGCCGCGATAGCCGCGACCACGAGACACGGAAGAAAAAGCAGAATAATCAAAGCCAGAGAACCCAAAATATCAAAAGAGCGTTTCACAAAAGCAAACGCTTTGGAGCCGAAAGTCGATGCACGATAGGTGTTCATACTGAGCACTTTTTGCATACGTTTTCTCCTCTCCTGAGCAAGCAGTCCAGATTGGCATACCGTCTCTCAGGTACGAACTGCATTATACTATCCCAATAAACAAAAAGCAAGTTTCATTTTTGTAATCTTTTGCTGGCCCTTTGAATTTTGCCGGTTTTCACACTTTTTCTTCTTTTTTCAGAGAGGATTCGGCGGCATTTCCAGCAATTTTGAACACGCCTTTGGCTTGGAATGGGATTTTTTATTGAAAAACAAAAAAATCTTTATGTTTACCGTGCATTTCGGCGGGACGAAAATTATTGCAACTCAAAATATTTTCCATGCGTTAGTATGTCTCCGCTTTATTTTTTCTATTCAAAACGCAAAAGTGGGGCGTGTATCCGTCCTCAGATTGTCAAAAAAGACACGGAGGGAAGGAGGGGTATGCATCAGCAAACTTTATATTGCGGCAAGTATAAAGCTGGCCGCAGGGAAACCGTTGAGATCGCAGCCCCCTGTTCCCTACTCCGCGCAGCAATCACCCGCCCGCAGACGAAACCACTTCTTTAACAAGCCGAGGGCGGGCAGCCGAAGCTGTCCGCCCTTTTATGATGGAGCATTCTATGTCGGTCTATACCGTGACTACCGTTTCCAAAGTCTCTTATTCCACATCCTGGAGGGCGTCGTACCCTTCCTCGCCGGTGCGGACCTTTACGACGTTCTCCACGTCGTACACAAATATCTTTCCATCGCCGATGTGGCCGGTATACAGCACCTTCTTGGCCGTTTCGATCACAGTATCCACCGGCACCTTGCAGACCACGGTTTCCACCTTGACCTTCGGCAGGAGCTGGACGTCCACTGGAACGCCGCGGTAATAGTTGCTGCTGCCCTTCTGCATGCCGCAGCCCATAACCTGCGTAACCGTCATACCGGTTACGCCGATATTGTTCATGGCGACCTTCAGAGCGTCGAACTTCTCCTGACGGATAATCATAACCAGCTTGGTCATCTTCACGTCGTCGCCCTTTTCCACATACCGCGTCCCCATATGGGCAATCTCCACCGCCTGCGATTCCGGAACCACGGCTTCGGTTTCCTCCAGAGCCGACAGGCTGGCATGAACCGGCATAAAGTCGGCGTAGCTGCTCACCAGGCCGTGCTCTTCGATATCAAGGCCGTTGATCTCTTCCTTTTTCGAGACCCGCAGGCCGACCGTCTTCTTGATAATCGTAAAGATGATGAGCATCGTCACTGTGACCCAGGCGATAACCGAAACCACGCCGAGACACTGGATGCCGAAGAACTGAAAGCCATGACCGTAGAACACACCGTCGCTGGTGGAGAACAAGCCGGTCAAAAGAGTACCGAGCGCACCGCACAGTCCGTGGACCCCCACCGCGCCGACCGGATCGTCGATCTTCAGCACTTTATCGACGAATTCGATACCGAATACCACCGCAAAACCGGCAATGATGCCGATGATCGCCGCGCCGGCGGGAGAAACCATATCGCAGCCCGCCGTAATAGCGACCAGGCCGGCCAGAGAACCGTTCAGGGTCATGGAAACATCCGGTTTCTTATAGCGAATCCAGGTAATAATCATCACCGTTACCGTCGAAACCGCCGCCGCCAAATTGGTGGTCGTAAAGATGGAACCCATCGCCGTCAGAGTATCGTCGCCCGTCGCGGACACGGTGGAACCGCCGTTGAACCCGAACCAGCAGAACCACAGGATAAATACGCCGAGCGCGCCAAGCGCGAGGTTATGTCCGGGAATCGCCTTGGGCCTGCCGTCTTTGTCGTATTTGCCGATGCGGGGCCCAAGCATTTTCGCGCCGATCAGCGCCGCGACGCCGCCCACCATATGGACTGCCGTGGAACCGGCGAAATCATGGAAGCCCAGCTGTGCCAGCCAGCCGCCGCCCCAAATCCAGTGGCCGGAAATCGGATAGACGAACGCGCTGATCGCCACGCTGTAAATACAATAGGAAATGAATTTGGTCCGTTCCGCCATGGCGCCGGAAACAATGGTCGCCGCCGTCGCGCAGAAGACCGTCTGGAAGATAAAATATACCGGGGTGGGAACCGACAGGCCAAGGAAGCTGTAATCCTTCGTCACAAAGGGATCAAAGCCTCCGACCAGCGCGCCGGTGCCCGCGAACATCAGGCCAAAGCCGAGGATCCAGTAAACCGGCGTACCCAGGGCAAAGTCCATTAGGTTTTTCATAATGATATTGCCGGAGTTTTTCGCCCGGGTAAATCCGGTCTCCACCATGGCGAAGCCCGCCTGCATGAAAAACACCAGCGCCGCCCCTAGCAGCGTCCAGATGGTGTCTACTGAGGAAAACATACGAATCTCCTTCCTTTCTGCGGGGAACCGGCCGAACACGCCGCCTGGCTTCCCCTGCCCGGAATCGCTGTTCCGGGCTCCCTCTGAATTGAATTTGCCAAACCGCCACAACAGTTTGAAGCAAGCCGCCTACGCTTCTGCAGAAAGCGAAATCCCATCCCCACAAAGAAATCCGGCTCAACCGCCGTCCTTCCGATGGGAAAATCCGGGAAAACGGGAAACGGAAAAAACAAAAAAGACGCCGCAGGTTTTTCAACCTACAGCGCCTTTGCTGTCTTTAGCCGTATTTTACCTCTCCATCCCGGTTTTGTCAACCCTTCTCGAAAGGTTTTTGCGTATTTTTTCATCGCATCCTGCACATTCGTAAGGTTTGCCCGAACCACGTAGAAATACACGCTGCTTTTTGCAGGATTTTAACAGCAGTCATGCAAGCCGAACTCGCGGACGGGGAATTTCACCGCGGATTTTAAAGCCGTATCCCCAGATGGTTTCAATCGTTACGCCCGTCCCCTGCAGCTTTTTCCGAAGCCGTTTAACGGTATCGTCCGCCACCCGGGTGCCCGAATCGTTTTCGAACCCCCATACCGCGGGAAGCAGCTCGGCTCTCGGTACCGCACGGGAAGAATTTTTCAGCAGATAGGAAAGCATGGCGAATTCCGTCGGGGTGAAATGAATCGTCTCGCCGTTATGGGTCACCTCCATGTTTTCGACGTCGACCGTCAGTTCCCCGATCCGTATCTTGTTGGTGGGATTCACCGGCGTACATATCAGTGCGATATCCGCCATGATACGGTTTTTTCCCATCTCGTCCGACACCGACGTATACTCTACCGAATACCCGTTGCTGCGGAGGGAGGACAAAAGCGTATCCAGCATCCGGTTATCATCCCCATATACATATACAAGCTTTGGCATTCCGCGTCTCTCCCCTGTTCAAAATTCCGTGTTCCCTGTCTGGCGAGTACCTGAATTCTGTACTCTGAACACTTTTCACACTCTTTACGCTTTCATTTTACACGAATTGTGTGTTGATTTTGTGAACAGACGGCGACAAAATTAAAAATAAATCCACAAATATTCATTGATTTTTTCCATAAATCTAACATATAGTGAAAAGGTTTCCATCAGCGACCGGCATTTTTCCGGTGAATGGGACAGCGGATGATGAGACGGAGGAGAGCGGACCCGTTGAAAGGAATAAGGGGGAAAAGGTAGCTTCCGCCGCTGGCGGGTCGGGTAGTGACCGCCACAATCAGCATCAGGAGCAGTCCCCCGACGAAGCCCCACAGCCCCCACAGCGCTGTAAGGATCAGAAAGAGAATGCGAAACAGCTTGAACGCATAGCTCAGTTCAAAGCTGGGTTGGGTAAAGGTGGCGATCGCCACAAATGCCATATACAGCATAACCTCCGGCACAAAAAGCCCGGCGCTGACGGCAAATTCCCCGAGAATCAACGCGCCGACGATACCGAACGCATTGCTCAGCGCGTTGGGAGTATTCAGCGAAGCCAGCTTGATGCCGTCGATCATCAGATCGATAACGATCAACTGCACCAGGATCGGAACGCTGTTCGGTTCAGCGATACGAATGAATTCCAGCATAGGGGGAATCCAGTCCGGATGGGAAATGAGCAGATACCATACAGGAGTCAGAAACAGGGTGAGAAGGAAAATGATCATCCGCACAAATCGCAGGTAGGTTCCCACCAGCGGCGGGAAATAAAAGTCATTGGCATCCTGCACAAATTCAAAGATGGAGGTGGGGAGCAGCATCACCGACGGCGTATTGTCCACCACCACGGCGATGCCGCCTTCCGCAATCGCGGCGGCGGCGCAGTCCGGCCGCTCGGTATACCGCACCTTGGGAAAGGGATTGTACCACTGGCGGCGCACCAGGCATTCCGCCAGGCTCTCCTGCCCCATTGTCAGCGCAGGGATGGTGATTTTCCGGATTTCCTCCTTCAGCCGGCGAACCCGTTTGGGATCGGCCACCCCTTCCATATAGCTGATGACCACATCGGTACGGGAAACCGTTCCTACCTGCACATATTCCATAGTCAGCCGCGGATCCCGCAGCCGCCGCCGGATCAGGGCCGTGTTGAAGACCAGCGTTTCCACAAACCCGTCGTGCGCGCCGCGAAGTACCCGGTCGTCGTTGGGTTCCTCCACCCCGCGGGCCGGGTAGGTTCGTGCGTCTACCATCAGCGCGCCGGCGTAGCCCTCGACCAGCAGGGCGATTGTTCCGGAAAGGACCTGTACCGCGATCGCCTCCTCATCGTCGGCCGGGTCCACCTCCACATAGGGGATGAACCGGTCGGCGAACACCTCCGGCGTCGGCGCAGCCTCCAGCTGTTCCGGCTTAACCCCCAGCAGGAACTGCATGATTTTCTCCATCAGGTCGTCCTTGACAAACCCGTCGATAAAATAAAGCCGGGCCTGACGGTTCCCGACCGTCATATTTCGGCCGATCACATCAAAGCTTTCCGACACTCGAAGGCGGTCGTCCATCCGGCGGGTATTCTCCGCGTAATCCGCCGTCAGTTTCCGGGATACATCGTCCATTTCCGATTCCTTCCTTTCATGCTAAACAACAGGCTTTCCCCGTTCGCGTTGTTTTAGTCTTGCCGTCCGGCGGGTCAATTATCAGCCGATAACTCCATGAATCTCCATAAATGGCGAAAAAAGAGGGCGGCGTTTTTCGCCTCCCTGCCTTGTAATATAAAACTATATCTGTTATACTACTTATTAATTGGTCAGAAAGCAGGCGAAAGACCTTTGGGATTCTCTGCCGGCCGAATAATTTCCTAAATTCGCTTAAATTTCGGATTTTTTAGAAAGAATGGAGATTGCCATGACGGATCAGTTCGACTTCTGGGCTAAGCCCGAGGACAAAAAGGATGCCACCACAGAAACCGAACCAATCGAAACCCTTGTCACGGAACCCGCTTCGGCGCCTTCCGAGCCGGAAAACAGCGCGGCAGCTCCCTTTGAAGGCTCTCCGTCTGTGAGTGCGTCCACACCGGCCTTTTCCGCTCCCGAAGCGCCGAACGCGCCCGCAGAGCCTGTGCAGCCGGTGCGGTATGTAGATGCGCGGCAGGCGCCGCAGTATCGGCAGCAGCCCGTTCCCACGCAGCCGCCGTACGCGCCTAATCCGTATGCGGCTCCGGTTCCGCCCGCACAGCCGGGCTTCCCTCCGCAGAGTCCGGTTCCTCCGCAGAGTCCGGTCCCTCCGCAGAGTCCGGTCCCCCAGCAGCGGCCTTACGCCGCGCCGTCCTCCCCGTATCCTCCACAGGTTCCGACGCCGCCGGCATATCCGCAGCAGCCGGCCGCTCCCTATATGCCGCCGCAGAGGCAGGGCTATCCTCCCCAGCCGGGCCGTCCCTATCCGACGAATATTCAGCCGAATTATCCGCCTTCCTATTCGCCCTATTATCCCCCGGCGGTTCCGGAAAAACCCGGCAACGGGATGGGAATCGCGGCGATGATCCTCGGTATTCTTTCGCTGACGCTGTTCTGTATTCCGTTTTTGAGCGTGGTGCTGGGCATTCTCGCTCTTGTTTTGGGCATTGCCGCCCAGGTGAAGGGCGGCGGCGGAATGGCTGTCGCCGGGATTGTTCTAGGCGCGATTGGTACGGTGTTCGGTATACTGGTGGTTATCGGCTTTTATACCGGCAACGTCAATAATATTGTCAACGAGCATTATTACGACTGGGACAGCTTCGCCACCATGGCGGCTGCCTGGTTCCGGCGCTGATCATAATAAAAAGCCTGCGTCCCGACCATCGGCTGGGGCGCAGGCTTTTTTTATTTCTTTCGTCGGACAACCGTTCAACGGAGGCTGCGTTATTTTCCAAGCTCGATGTGAAAAATATAGGGATAGCGCTTGTGTGCCTGCTGATTTTGATGTATGAAACTGCGGATTTTCAGGAGCTGCTTCCAAGCCATTCCGTCCGTTCCCGCTTACCGTTGCCAGTATACGCAAAAGCCAACCCTTCTGTTAAAACCTCAATGCTGGACAAGCTGCATTCCCTCCGCGCGCATATCTTCTCCTTTCTTTTCATTCCTTTTCTGGCCGGCCCCTCCGTTTCGGCAGAATGTCCCCTTTTTCCCCGCTATAATAAATAGTACAGGGGTACGCCCTCCCATATCCAGAGGACTATCCCCGGAAGGGACTATTCACGGAAGGGACGAATTCCATGCCGGTCATTTATCTCGATGTGCTTCTGGCGCTGAATCTGTTCATCGATTTCCTGCTGCTGTCTGTAACCGGGCGGGTCCTGCGGCTTCCCAGTCGGCGGGGGCGACTGGTACTGGGGGCCGCCGTGGGAGCGGCAAGCTGCTGCCTTGTGCTGTTTCCTGAGCTTCCCGGCCCGCTCTCACTCCTGCTAAAGCTGGCGGCGGCCGCGCTGATCGTCCGCCTGGCCTTTCGCTGGCAGAGCGGTAAGGTATACATAAAGCAGCTGGTGGTTTTCCTCGTCGCCTCCGCCGTATTTGCAGGGCTGGCCTTTGCCCTGTGGTATTTCGCCGCCCCGGACGGCTTTTATGTGCTGGACGGTGTAGTATATTATAACGTTTCCCCCCTGCTTCTGGTAGCCCTGACGGTGGTCAGCTACCTGATTATGAGGCTGTACGACCGCTTTACCCGGAAAAACGCGCCGTTGGGTCGGGACTTCCGCCTGACGCTGGACGGGGGCGGCGGAGAAACCACGCTGCGCGCCCTGTACGATACCGGACACCATGTGACCGACGTATTTTCAGGCGCACCGGTCGCCATCGTGCGGTACGACGCTCTGGAGTCCTGCCTATCCGAGGAGCTAAAGGAGGCGCTGACCGGGGCGATGCGAACCGACAGCTTCTCCCCCACCGGAGGGAACACGGCAACCGCGGTAAAGAGCCGCCTGCGGATGATCCCGCTGCACACCGTCAGCGGGACGGGGCTGCTGCCGGCCTTCCAGCCCGTCCGGGCGCAGATCGGAACCGTAGGGAATACCGTCGATGCATCCGGCATCTATGTGGCGGTGTGCGAGGCGCTGGGCCGGGGCGAATATGACGCCATTGTCGGCGCGGATATCGTCAGCCTGCTGGAAACGGAAAAAAACGCCTGCCGCCTCCCATCCTAATGCCATTAAGCCACGTCACACTACGAAAGGAAGAAGCAGTATGAAAGGCCTGGAGACCCTCCGAAACGCCATCCGCCGGATATGGCTGCGCCTTCTCGGGCAGGCCGCCGACGAGACGCATTATATAAACGGGGCGGATACCCTCCCCCCGCCGCTCACCACCGAGGAGGAGGCCGCGGTTTTTGCCCGGATCGAAGCCGGGGATGCGGCCGCACGGGATATCCTCATCACTCACAACCTGCGGCTGGTGGTATATATCGCCCGGAAGTTTGAGAACTCCGGCGTAGGGATCGAGGACCTGATCTCCATCGGTACAATCGGACTGATTAAAGCGGTCAACACCTTCTGCCCCTCCCGAAATATCAAGCTCGCCACCTATTCCTCCCGCTGTATTGAAAACGAAATCCTGATGTACCTGCGGAAAAACTCCCAGCTGCGCAACGAGCTTTCCATCGACGAGCCGCTCAATGTGGACTGGGACGGCAACGAGCTGCTGCTCTCCGATATCCTGGGCAGCGAGCCGGATATCGTGAACCGGGGAATCGAGCAGGAGGCGGAAAAGACCCTGCTGCTCGACTGCATCGCCCACCTCTCCGAACGGGAACAGTTCATCATGTGCCTGCGCTTCGGCATCAACGGCAACAAGGAGCACACCCAGAAAGAGGTCGCCGACCTTCTCGGCATTTCCCAGTCCTACATCTCCCGGCTGGAAAAGAAAATCATCAAACGGCTGAAAAAGGAACTGGAGCAGGCCGGTTGAAACGGACGCCGCAGACAAAGATACAGCCAGCCGAAACAAACTTGAAACGGTATAAAGAAAGGAGACACGAAAGACCATGTCTCCTTTCTTTATACCGTTTCAAATACTTTCGGGCAGTTTTTTTATTCAGAGCATCCAGAGCATCGAAAACTTATTCCTCAAACAGGGACACGCCCGCTTCCTGCAGCGCGACCTGAATCTCCTTCACATCCAGTTCCCGGGGTGGAACGCCCTTCTGCGCGGCCAGAGCGGCGGCGATGCCCGCCGCCTCCCCCATTGCCATGCAGATGTTCATCACCCGATAGGAGGAATGCGCCTTATGAGTGCCGGAAATACAGCGGCCCGCCGCCAGCAGTCCGTCCGTTTTCCTGGGGAGGAAGCAGCGGTAAGGAATGTCGTAGGGACGGGTACCGCGGGCAACAGCCAAGTCCTCCGCCTGTCCGCCGCCGTCGGGATTATGGGTGTCGAAGCAGAAGTTTACCCCGTGAACCACCGCGTCCGGAAAAGCGCGGCCCTGCGCGATATCCTCCGCCGTCAGAGTATAGAGTCCCTCCATCCGGCGGGTTTCGCGGAAGCCGGGAAGATCCGCGCCGTCCAGCAGCCGGCAGTTTTCGAAGCCGGGAATGTGCCGGCGGAGAAAAGCGATCACCCGGTCGGTCTGTTCCCGCAGTTCCCGGTCCGAACGGGCGATATCGGCGAGGTCCACGCCGTCCACCCGGCAGAGCTGGGTGGCGTTAACCATCCGCTCTCCCGGCGTTCCGCCGCCGTACAGCCGGACGATGGTGACGTCCGGAGGAAGCTCGCCGCTGCGGCTGGCCTCTTCGCAGAGCGACAGATAACTTTTTCCGTCGATCAGCGTATCGTCCGATTCGTGGCAGCAGACCAGGTCGGATTCCACCCCGCCAATGGTAAAAAGGATAGAGGCTGGCTGAGTCAGCCCGTCCGAGGGCCGACCGACCGAACAGGGCACCCCGGCCAGCGCCAGCAGCATCCCGTCGCCGGTAGCGTCCACCGTCGTTTTCGCCGCAATCCGCGCCAGTCCCTGCGGAGTGGAAACGACCAGGCCGCGAACCGTGTTTCCTTCCTTCCAGACCTCCGCGGCCGGCGTCTGGAGGTACAGCGTCACACCCGCCTCGTACACCCAGCGGGCCAGGGCATATTTCGCGTCCTCGACATTATGCGGCAGGCATTCGCCGCCTGTGCCGAGAAGTTCTCCGATCTCATCCTTGAGGGTGCCGGGCGGCACGACGCCCATGCAGGTACGGATATGCCCGAGCGTCAGGTTACCACCCACCGCGCCGAAGCGTTCCACCAGCGTTACACGGCTCCCCTGCCGCGCAGCCGCCACCGCGGCGCAGAGCCCCGCCGGGCCCGCGCCGGCCACCAAAACGTCGGCCTCCTCCAACAGGGGCAGCTCCTGCAAAAGAACGGGATTCATCATCGTCCATCATCCTTTCTCGAATGCGCCGGAAACGCCTTTCCAGCCGGAAATTGCCGGGAACGCCACCCCCGGATTCCTAGCTTTACTGTATCATTTTTTGCAGCGACCTGCAATTCATCGGCAGAAAAAAGCAAATTTTGCCTTCTCATTCAGCAGCTTCCGTGCAGGGTCGTCTGAATCTGCGCCGCCAGCCCTTTTCCAGAAACGGGCCTCCTTCTCCCTGGCCCCCCGACATTTTTAGCTGTTACGAACGCCCGGTCAAAAAAGACCGGGCGTTTTCCATGTCCTGTGCATTTTCTCCGTCGGTCCGGCAATACTGAGAGGGTAACATTCTGCGGAGAGGGCGGTGCCGTGTTGTATAACAAGGTCGAGATTTGCGGGGTCAACACCAGTAACCTGAAGGTACTCAGCGAAAGCGAAAAAATGCGGCTTCTCGGAGAAATGCACAAGGGCAATGCCCAGGCGCGGGACGAGCTAGTAAACGGCAACCTCCGGCTGGTGCTCAGCGTCATCCAGCGGTTCACCCAGCGGGGGGAAAACCTGGACGACCTGTTCCAGGTAGGCTGCATCGGCCTGATCAAGGCCATCGACAACTTCGACACCAGCCAGAACGTCCGCTTTTCCACCTACGCCGTGCCGATGATTATCGGTGAAATCCGGCGGTATCTGCGGGACAACAACAGCATCCGGATCAGCCGGTCGATGCGGGACGTGGCCTACAAGGCGATGCAGATCAAGGAACGTCTGACAAACGAACAGCTTCGGGATCCCACCATCGAGGAGATCGCCCGGGAAATGGAGCTTCCAAAGGAAGAGGTGGTTCTCGCGCTGGAATCCATCGTGGAGCCGGTCTCCCTGTACGAACCGGTGTATTCCGACGGCGGGGACACCATCTATGTCATGGATCAGGTGGGCGACCACAACGACGATAAGAACTGGTTGGACGAAATCGCCCTCAAGGAAGCCATTCGCAACCTGAACGACCGGGAAAAACGGATTCTTTACCTCCGCTTTTTCAAGGGAATGACCCAGATCGAAGTCAGCTCGGAAATCGGCATCAGCCAGGCGCAGGTCAGCCGGCTGGAAAAAGGGGCGCTGGATCATATCAAAAAGCAGATTTAAGGGTTATCCGCCTTTTTAACGCCGCCCAGCCGGCTTCCCTACCAGCGTTTGCCGGCGTTGCAATCGAGAAATGCTGTCGCATTTCTCCCTACCGACATTATACCATAGCGCCGCCCGGCCGAATTCTCTGCCGACCTTTGCCGGCGGCGCATCGAAAAACGCTGTCGCGTTTTTCCTTAACGGCATTTTACCATATGTACCGAGATGCTTCCACTATTTTGTTGGAAAGCGGAGAAATGGGTTCTATCCCCTTTTCATCAGTAAAAAATACCGTCTTTCCGGCCGGAAAGACGGTATTTTTCGCTTTCACTGTTCGGAACAGCGGTTCAGTCCTTCTCCCATTCCAGGATCGTCCCGCTCGCCGCGTCGATCTCACATTCATATTCCGCGCCGTTCGCGTAAAATTCCAGCGTATAGATTAAACGGCCGTCCTCCCTCTCCTGCTCCTGACTGGTAAAGGTCGCAGCGGAGGCGGACAGGCCCGCCCGTTTCAGCGCGATTTCCCTCGCCCTGTCCAAGCCGATCTCTCCGGCAGAGGGAGCGGTCGCTGCAATACCGTCGTCATCCAGCTCAATTTTCTGCTTCCTGATCGCTCCGGTCCTTGCGTCGATCTCATAATGGTATTCCGACGCGCCGGATTTAAACTTGACCTCGTAGACCGGAATGCCGTCCTCCACATCGTATTTCACTTGCTTTTTCACAATCTCCGCCTCGTTCACTCCCGCGTCCTGCAGAGCGAGCTCCAGCGCCTTATCCTCCCTAATCACGGTATCCGGCGCCTTGGTCGTCCCCGTGCCGCCGGGAGCGTTCGTCGGCCGGGAGCTCTGTCCTTTTTGCTCCCCCTTCCCGTCTTCTTTCTCGCTCTCCCATTGGATCACTTCGCCGGTTTTTGCGTCGATTTCATATTCATACTCGTATCCGCCGCAACAGAATTCCACCTCATACACCATCCGGCCGTCCTCGCAGTCCAGCGACGTTTTCCGCTTGGTCGCCTCGGCGGCCGCCGCGCTGGCATGGGCAAGAGCAAGCTCCTCCGCCCGGGTTTCGCCGATATAGGCGCTGCCGTTCGCCGTGCCGGTGGAGGCAATGCCCTCCATTTGAACGTTACGGGAAGCGGCGATCAGGTTCAAATCGTTGATCGGCAGCCCGGCCAGCGAGGCGAAATCCAGCGTGCCGTCCGCTTCCACCAGCTGTTGAATCAGCGCTGCCTTTCCCACCGATATGCCATATTTCTCCGCCAGCGTTTTCAGCTCCCCATCCCCCGCCGTAGTCTGGCTGAGGACGGCGGCGTTTATTGAACCGGCTTTCAGCAGCTGCTCCACCTCGGTGGAGAGCTTCTCCTGCAGGGCTGCGCCCCGCGCGCTGTCCGCATTCTCCACCGTAATCAGGATGGAGTTGGCCAGCTCGTCGATATACCCGTTTTTCAGCATGGAGCCGATCAGCGCGTTCATCGCCACATCCAGCTCCGTGCCCTTCAGCTTCATATCCCCGAGGATCGTTTCCGCGTCCCCGTTCAGCGCCCGGGCGGAGAGCACCGTTTCCGCCTTGTTCACCTTCAGTTCGATGCTGGGGTTCACATCCAGCTGCACGATCGAATCCACGCCAGCCGTCTGCTGATAGGCGAAAATCGATCCGCCGGCGATCAGCGCGACCGCGGCGGCGCAGGCCGCGCAGAGAGAAATCCACAATCCCTTCGGCCGTTTCCGAACGGCGTTCATTTCCACGATCCCTTCCTCCTTTACTCCTTGCTTCCGACAGTCTTCCAGCACGCGATCCAAAACATCCGGCGTTTCCCGGCGGACCGCCGAAGACAGCTGCTCCTCGATTTCACGGTTTTTCTTCATCTATACGCCCATTCCTTTCTCACTGATCCAGGCCCTGGATGTCGATGGGATTCCCTGCTTTCCTTATCGCTCCGGCGTTTTTCGTCCCGGCTTTTTCCGCCGGTCTTCCTGCTTCGGCTTCAGCCGGCGGACGAGGGGTTCCCCCGTCCCGGAGCAATTCCCGCCGCAGCTTCGACAGGGCGCGGTGGTAGCGGGACAGCACCGTGGAAAGCGGCCGCTCCAGCAGCACCGCGATCTCCCGGTGCTTCAGGCCGGAGACCGCATGCAGCATGACAATCTGCCGCTCCTCATCCTCCAGCCTCCGGAGCGCAATCTCCAGAACCAACCGGTCGTCGCTGAGCGTTTCCACCGGTTCCGACGACGCCCATCCTCCGGCTTCCGGATGACAGAGCCGGCTCTCCTCCCGCAGGCGCATCCGGGCGAGATTCCGTACGATGGTGAGAATCCAGGCCATCGGCTTGCCCTCCGGCCGATAACCGGAGGCCGCTTTCGCCAGACGGACATAGGTTTCCTGCATAATATCCTCGGCGTCCTGACGGTTCCGCAAAAGGGACAGCGCGAAGCCGTATACGGCCGAAGAGGTCTGCTCATACAGCGCGGCGAGGGCCTCCTCGCTGCCTGCGGCGACAGCGGCCAGCAGGTCTTCCGCCGGTGCGGGCGAAGGCGGCCGGCCGACCGACTCCGCTATGGTTGACGTCAAACAAAGGAAAAACATGGCTGTCTCCTTTCTTCCTTTCCCTGTCATTCAAATAATGCATAGAGGGCGGATTTTATCGCATCTAAAAATAAAAATTTTTAGATGAAGCTTTTATTCCATCATACCGAAAAAAAGCGAAGGCGGCAAGCCGGTTCCCTGTAAAAAAGACCGGGCCGCATTTCTTTAAAAGAAACGCGGCCCGGTAACTTTACTTTTAATCATAATTTAGTATCTTATTCGATACTCTTGAGTGATTCCACCATGTCGATCTTTTTAATGACCCGGTTAGTCAGCAAATTCACCGTCAGAGAAAAAGCAATGGTAATCAGGGAAGAGACCACATAATTCGTCCACTTGGTATCCCGGGTGAACATCACCATATCCATCTCGGCGGTGGTGATGACAAAGAAAAGCAGGAAATATCCCAACACCAGCCCGACCAGAATTCCCAGGATGGTCAGGATGATATTCTCCCGATACAGATACATCGAGGTTTCCCCATCATAGAAGCCGAGCACCTTGAGGGTCGCCAGTTCCCGTTTGCGTTCGTCAATGTTGATGCTGGTCAGGCTGAACAGCACCACAAAAGCAAGCGCCGCGGCCGAAAGGATCAGCACGACCACTACCAAATCGAGCGCCTGGATCATATCGTCGAAATTGGCGCGGATGGAGGTATTGAAGGATACCCCGCTCACCGCCCCGGTTTCCAGCAGCGCTTTGGACAGGTTGTTCTCGGCCTTCTCGGAGGTATCGGACAGCCGGCCGAGCAGTGCGTTTTCCTCCGCCGCCCCGCCAAATGCGGACGCATAAGCGGCCGAGCTCATGTATACATAATGGTATACATAGTTTTCGGCAATACCGCACACGGTTACGACCACCTGTCGGTTATCCTCGTCCTTCAGCACCAGCTCATCTCCCACGCCGACGCCCAGCAGACGGCCTAGCTTTTCCGTGATCACCGCCCCATCGTCCGGCAAGGAGACTGCTTCTCCGCTCTGCCGTTCCCGCAGGTCAATAAACTGCCGGAACATCTCTTCATCCTGCGGCACGAAGAGTGTGATCTCCTGCATGCCCAGCGTGGTGGATGCGTCCGCCGTCTGCTGGTGGAGGGCCAGACTCTCTCCGAGCGTTTCCGCATCCGCCAGAACGGCATCCAGCGCGGCCTGCTCCTCCGCCGTGGGATTGTCCTTCAGGGAAAGGAGCATGTCGTACTTCTGAATCTCCTCATACTGCTTGGGAATCATCAGACGGATGGAGTCCTTCAGGCCGAAGCCGGTAAAGATCAGGGCTGTGCAGCCCGCCACCCCGAAAACGGTCATCAGCAGCCGCTTTTTATACCGGAAGATGTTCCGGCAGGTAACCTTCTTGGAGAAATTGATATGTTTCCAGATAAAACCGATCCGCTCCAGCAGAATGCGCTTGCCCTCCTTGGGGGAACGGGGGCGCATCAGGGAGGCCGGCGTACTCATCAGCTCGCCCTGGCATACCAGGAAGGCCGGAAGCACCGCGCAGAGCAGCGCGCTCACGCCCGCCGTCAGCGAGCTTTCCGCATTGATCGGGGTCATGACGGTCGGCAGGGTATACAGGATACCGTAGGCATCGGCGATTACCCGGGGGAAAAGAATGCTTCCCACGGCGATTCCGAGGACAATCCCGCCCACCGCCGCCAAACCGGCGTAGATCAGGTATTTCGAAGCAATCGCCATCCGGCCGTAGCCAAGCGCCTTCATTACGCCGATGGTGGTGCGTTCGTCCTCCACCATCCGGGTCATATTGGTCAGGCTGACCAGCGCCGCGACCAGGAAGAAGATCAGCGGAAACACCAACCCGATTGCCGCGACCCGATCGGTATCCTGCTCATATCCGGCAAACCCGACGTTTTTTCGCAGGTCCAAAGCAAACCATTCGGGCTGTGCCAACTCAGCCAAAGCCTCTTCCCCGTCCGCGATCTGCTGCCTGGCGTCCTCGATTTTCGCCAGCGCGTCCGGTTCTTCGTCCCTGTATTCCTTCCAGCCTTCCTCCAGCTTCCGCCGCGCGTCGGCCAGTTCCTGCTCCGCGTCGGCGAGCTTTCCGGCGCCTTCGGCCATTCCCTCTTCAAACGCGGCCTTGTTTTTCTCATATTCCGCCCGGCCGGCTTCATACTCCGCCCGGCCGGCTGCCAGCGCCTGCTCCCCGGCGGCGAGCGTTTGCGCCGCCGCCGTCAGCTGCGTTTCCGCCGCGTCGGCCTGCTGTTTGCCAAGGGCAAACTCCTCGCTTTTTTCCTCATAGGTCGCCTGCAATCCGGCGAGCTGCGCGGCCAACGCCTGCGCCTGCTCGCTCCCGGGCGGAAGCAGCGCAAGCTGTCCCTCCAGCGCGGCAACGCCGGTCTTCAGTTCCTCCAGCGCGGCCTCACCCTGCCGAAGCTGCTCCCGACTCTCCTCCAGCGCTGCGCGCCCCTGTTCCAGAGCCGCTTTTCCGTCGGCAAGCTCCTTTTCCTTCTCGGCCAGGGTGGCGAGGGCGTCGTCCAGCGCTTTCTTTGCGTCGGCAAGCTGCTTCTCCCCATCCGCTATCTGCTGGTCGTATTCCGCGCGGCTGTCCGTCAGCGCCGCCTCCCCGTCGGCAAGGTCCTTTTCCCCCTGCTCCAGCTCGGTCTTCGCGTCAGCGAGCTGCTTCTCCCCGTCGGCCAGCTCGGCTTTCGCGTCGGCCAGTTCCTGCCGCGCGTCGGCGGTCAGCAATTCGTACCGCACGGGATTCCGCACCGCGCCCGCCTCGTCGATCCGGTCGCAGAAGGCTTCTATCGCGTCCTTATATTCCTCCGAAAAGCGGGAAACGCCGGATTCCCCCGCCTGTACATACACCTCGGTATATACCTCGGTAAGAAAGCTTTCCTCCGGCAGGAACACAAAGCCGTTCCGCTTTCCGCTGCCCTTGCTGCTGCTACCCCGCTGAAAGGATATGTAATCCAGCGAACGGGCTGAACCGACGATGGTATATTCCAGACGACCGAGAGTATCGGCCATATCCGGATCGTCCTTCACGTCCACGACCAGGGTGTCGCCGATCTGAAAATCGCCGATCAGCTCGGCGTCGATCAGGCATTCGTCCGCCGCTTCGGGATAGCGGCCCTCCACCAGCACGGGGCGGTTAATCATCGTATCCGGCGCGTCCCGCAAGGTCCGCCAGTCCAGAGACTGGTAGCTGACCAGCAGGGGAGTGTCCTCCCACTGCAGGAACCCATCCGTCGCATACCCGGGCTGGACGACCTGCATCCCCTCCACCTCCCGCAGGGCGGCGAGGTCGTCCTCATCAAAGCCGAGGGTAGAGAGCAGCCGCACATCCGCGGCATTGTATTCGTCAAAATACCGATCCAGCGTCATCCGCATGTCGGGACTAGCCGCCCGGACGCCGGCGAAAAAAGCCACCCCGAGCGCCACGATCAGGAGAATGGCGAAAAAGCGGCGCGGACTGGTTCGAATCTGCCGGAACACATCCTTCCGGAAAGCGCTCTTCATCACCATTCAATCCTTTCGACCGGCAGGGGGTTGGGGTTCTTCTCGGCGGATTTCACCCGGCCGCTGCGAATCTTGATGATCCGGTCAGCAATCGGCGTGATCGCCTGATTGTGGGTGATGACCACCACTGTCATCCCGGTGCGGCGGCAGGTGCTGTGCAGCAGCTCCAGCACTGTGCGGCCGGTCGCGTCGTCCAACGCGCCGGTCGGCTCATCGCAGAGCAGTAGCTTCGGGTTTTTGGCCAACGCCCGGGCGATAGACACCCGCTGCTGCTCCCCACCAGAAAGCTGGGCGGGGAAATTGTTCATCCGGTCGGTCAGCCCCACCTCGGCCAGCACTTCCCGCGCGTCCAGCGGGTCCCGGCAGATCTGGGCCGCCAGCTCCACATTTTCCAGCGCGGTCAGATTTTGTACCAGATTGTAAAATTGGAACACGAAGCCGATATCATGCCGCCGGTAGGCGGTGAGCTGCTTGCGGTTATAGGCGCTGATCTCCTCCCCGTCGACGAGGATTTTTCCTCCGTCGCAGGTGTCCATTCCGCCCAGGATATTGAGCACCGTGGTTTTTCCCGCGCCGCTGGGGCCAACCACCACCACGAATTCGCCCTTTTCGATGTCAAAGGTGATCCCGTCCGACGCCCGGACGGTAACTTCCCCCATTTTGTATACTTTGGTTACGTCCTGAAAGCTGACGTACCCAGCCATATGACCACGCCTTTCGCTCGTTTACTTGCTTTTGCCGCTCAACCGCTCCGCTTGCCGGAACGCCGCAGCCTTTCTTTCATTATAAAAGAATTTCTGAATAAACACCCTGTCTATCTATGAATTTTCTATGAACTTTTCATTCTTTGCCGACAGACGGCGGGGACAATATCCTCGCGAATTTCTTCTGCCGGAATTCGACACAAAGCCTTGTGTTTCGGCGCGAGTCGTCTTATACTAAAAGGAAAGTGAGAAAAATTAAAAATTTTTTCGACAAATAGTATAGATACCTATGCTACATATACAGCGAAAACAGCAGGTGAAAAAATGAGATCGACTTTTCAGCATACTAAAGAATCGCAGAAAGCGCTCCCCAGCTGGTGCTTTTTGTTTTTGTTTCCAGCGGTGCTGTTTTATTATGAAACCGTTTTTCGGCTGTCCACCGTCGGGGGATATGTTCGCCTCAGCACGGTGTTCATGCTGTTGTTCAGCTTTTCCTATGGGGGAATCGGCTATCTGCTGTCCACCCTTTTTAAAAATCCGAAGGCTAACCGGGCAATCACGGCGACGCTGATCGGGCTTTCCGCCCTTCCCTTTCTGGTGGAATACTTTGTATACCGCGCCTTTAAGGTATTCTATGACCTGAACACGGTGGCGGGCGGGGCCGGGGACGCGGTCGGTGGATTTTCCGGCGATATCTTCCATCTGGTTTTCAGCCTGGACGGCTTTTTCAAGCTCCTTCTGTTCGTCCTGCCCTTCGTGCTTTATCTGGTTCTTGGTAAACGATTCCTTCCCGCAAACCGCGCGGACGCCTGGCTGCGGATCATCGCGGCGGGCGGAATGCTGGTCTTTTATCTTGCCGGCGTCCTGCTGATCTCTTTCAGCAGCGTTTACAGGCCGATGTACAGGACCGAGTACAATTACCAGTCGGCGGTAAGAAATTTCGGCCTGCTGACGGGGCTGAGGCTGGATATCCGGAAAGCGCTGTTCGGAGCGACGGGCCATGCCTTTGAATCGGTTCCCACAACGTCGGAGGAAACGCCCGCCGGTCCTGCACCGGCGGAATCCTCCGCTTCGGAACCGGAAGGAGAGGAGGAAGGCGGCTCTTCCACCCCGCCGGATAGGCCGCGGGAATATCCTTATAACCAGATGACACTGGATTTTCAGGCGCTCCGTGAAAGCGCCTCCGGGACGCTGGCGGAGCTGGATCAATACGTCGGTTCCCTGACTCCCTCCCGGCAGAATCAATACACCGGTCTCTTCAAAGGAAAAAACCTGATTATGATCAGCGCCGAAGCCTTTTCGGCGGAGGTGATCGATCCGATCCTGACCCCGACTCTTTACCGCCTGGCCACCAAGGGCATCCAGTTCACCGACTATTACCAGCCCGCCAGCGCCGGTACCACCGGCGGTGAATACGAAAACCTATTCGGCCTGATGCCCACCGCCGGCGGGATGTCCTTCAAAAAGACTGCCGACCACCTCAACTATTTTACTATGGGCAGTCAGCTGAACCGGCTGGGCTATTACGGCAAGGCCTTCCACAACAATACCTATACCTATTATGACCGCCATAAAACCCATATCAATCTGGGCTATTCCGACGGCTTCATGGGATACGGGAACGGGATGGAGGCTTACGTTCAGAATCAATGGCCCCAGAGCGATTGGGAGATGATCGCCGGCACCCTGCCCACCTTTATCAACCGCCAGCCCTTCAATGTCTATTACATGACCGTCAGCGGTCACGGCGGATACGGGCGGTACGGCAACGCCATGACCAACAAAAACTGGGACCGGGTCGCGTCGCTGGACTATTCCGATCCGGTCAAGGGATATCTCGCCGCCAATCTGGAGTTGGAGGACGCGATGGCGCATCTGGTGGCGGAGCTGGAAAAGCAGGGGATCGCCGACAATACGGTGATCTGCATTGCCGCCGATCATTTCCCCTATGGGCTGGACTCCGACGCCTCGCTGGGCAAGATGCCCTACCTGTCCGAACTTTACGGGGAGACGGTCAGCAACCTGCTTCAAAGGGACCACTCCCGTCTGATCCTCTGGTGCGGCAGCCTGGAAAAAGAGGACCCGATCGTGGTGGATACTCCTACCTTCAGCCTGGATATCCTGCCGACCCTTTCCAACCTGTTCGGCACAGAGTTCGACTCCCGCCTACTGCCAGGAAGGGACGTGTTTTCGGACGCGGAAGCCCTGGTCTTCAATATGAATTACGACTGGAAAACGGAATACGGCGTCTACATCGCGTCCACCGGCGTCTTTGCGCCGGCGGATGAAAGCAGAGAGATACCGGAGGGGTATGTCAGCCGTATCCGTACCCTGGTGCGCAATAAAATCCATTACTGCGAGAGCGTGCTGGAAACCGACTACTACGCCCATGTGTTTGGAAAATAAAATCCATCGTTTCAATCGAAAGACACGGTAATTCCGCAATAACTTTCTGGGATAGATAAAGCGCCTGCCGAAACACGGCAGGCGCTTTGTTTATCTTTAAGCTGTCACTGTGCGCGAGGGATGGAATCCACCTGCGAGGTGGTAAAGCGGCTGATATCGTACACGCCGGAGGACAGCACCCCCACGAACTTCAGCGCCTTTCCGGTGCCGAGCGCCACGCAGTCCGTCGGATTCCCCGCCACCCGGCAGACCACGCCGGTGCGCCGGGTCAGCAGCTCGTCCATCCCGTTCAGCCGGGAAGCTCCTCCGGTCAGGACGATGCCGTTTTCCAGAATATCGCCGGTCAGCTCAGGCGGCGTGTTCTCCATCACCCGCTGCACGGCGGCTACGATCTCCTCGATCGGTTCCCGCATAGCCTCCTGTATCTCGGAAGCCCGCACCTCCTGCACACAGGGAAGGCCGGTAGCCGCGTTGCGGCCCTTGACCGGCATCGCCGGATCGTCCGCCTGCCCGACGGCCCGGCCGATCTGCATCTTCACCTGCTCCGCCGTCAGCAGCCCGATCACATGGTTGTATTTGTTATGCAGGTACCGGACGATCGCCTCGTCCATATCGTTGCCGCCCACCCGCACCGAGAGGGAGGCCGCCATCCCCTTCAGCGACATGACCGCCACATCGGTGGTTCCGCCGCCGATATCCGCCACCATGGAGCCGCGCGGCTCCGACACATTGAGACCGGCGCCGATAGCCGCCGCCATGGATTCCTCGATCAGCACCACCCGGCGGGCGCCGGCGGCGCGCACCGCTTCGATCACGGAGCGCTGCTCTACCTCGGTCACCGAGGCGGGAACACTGACCGCCGCCCGGGGCTTCAGGATTTTATACGCGCACACCCTGCGAACAAAATACCGCAGCATCTGCTCCGCATAATCGTAATCCGAAATCACGCCCTTGCTCAGCGGGCGGATTGCCTCGATGGAGCCGGGCGTGCGGCCCAGCATGGCGTACGCCTCCCGCCCGCAGGCAATCATTTTTCCGCTTTTAGCGTCTACCGCGATCACCGACGGTTCCCTCAGCACGATCCCCCGGCCCGAGGCGTAGATGGTCACCCGGGATGTCCCGAGGTCGATACCCAAATCCATTCCCGGCATGTCGTCACGTCCTTTCGCCGGTTCCAGTATGATAAATCTTCGTTTCCACATGAATTTTCCGCTGTGTTTCTTAGAAAAGCCGCGGCCGGAATATTTCAAACAGCTTCGGATATTTCCCGGAACAGCTCGAAACGATCCTAAACGGCATTATATCCTATATTTCATCTTTTGACAAGCGGCTGGACAGCCGCGCCATCCTCCAAAAAATCCCCGGCAGGCTCGCGAGCCTGCCGGGGATGGTCAAATGCAGGGAATAGCCCTTTCAGGGAATAGCCTCTTTTAGGAAGCGTCCTGCTGTTTATCGGAGGGGAACGGTACGCCGACCGTCAGCGTCGTGCGGCGCCGGATCGCTTCCTCCGCCGTCACAGCGATGCGGAAGGCGCTGTAGACCTCCTCGATACCGGGGTCTGCCGGGGCGTCATTCTCGATCATGTCGACCAGCGTTTTCATCTGGGCGTACATATCCTTGTATTTGGACACCACGTTGATCGTGCGGTATTCTCCCGTATCATTGCGATAGAGGGTAATAAGGTCCCCCTCCTCCCGGTTGTCCGACCGGTTCTCCCTCAGGGTCAGGGTAATCCGTCCTTCTTCGCCCACGAACTCCTTGACGTTCTGTGCTGACAGGTTTTTCCCCCAGCCGGCTTCATAATATCCGACGCAGCCGTTCGCCAGCCGAACCTGGATCATACCGAAATTGTCCTGTGGAGCGTCCGGGTCCAGACGGCAGCTCATGCCGCCGACTTCCACCACCGGGGATTCCGCGAACCACTGCATCACATCGAGATAATGCACCCCGCAGTCCACGATGGGCGGACAGTCCTCCATCAGCCGCTGGTAGCGGGGCCAGTCGAGGGCGTGGTGGTTCTGCACCATCCGCATCAGGCGCAGCCGGCCGATCGCCCCCTCGTGAATCAGGCGGGCAATCGTCTGATAGGAACGGTTATGCCGAAGGATATGCGCCACCAGCACTTTGCTGGAGGACTCCTTCACCAGATGATAAAAGCGCCGTCCATCCTCCAGTGTGGAGGCGATCGGCTTCTCGCAGAGCACATGCTTTCCCGCGGCGAGGCACTCCTCCAGCAAAGCGAGATGGGTATCCGCATAGGTCGCGATAATCACGATATCCACCGCGGCGCTTTGCAGGAAAGGGCGGTAATCCGTGCCGCTGTTCCGCGCGTTATACCGGGCCGCGAAAGAACGCGCCCGCTCCTCATCCCGGTCAATCACCGCCTCGACGGAAAATTCCTCCCGATAATAAATATCCTCCAGATGTTCGCCGCCGATATGCCCGCAGCCGATCAGCATAATGCCGTATTTCCTCTTCATTGTCCCGTTCCTCTTCTCTGTCTTTGCCCCGCCCGCGCCGTTTTATCCGATACGGGCCCTCAGAAAGTCCACTGCCAGCTGGATATCCGCCGCCGGATTCTCCCCAACCTCCCGCTCGATGGTCAGAAAGCCGTTATAGCCGATTTCCCTCAGCGCGTCAAGATACCGGTCGAAATCCACCGTCCCCTGGCCGAGAGGGGTTTCCAGGAAATAATCCCCCAGCCGCAGATCGCCGATTCCTCCCTCGGCAAAAAAGTCGTAGATCACCTTCGGATCGGTTTTCTTCAGCAGCCGCCCGTCCTTGGCGTGCGTATGGACGATATATTCCCGCAGGGTATGAACCGCCTTCACGGGATCGTCATCCGTCACCATCACCAGATTAGCCGGATCAAGATTGACCGCAACCCCGCGGCTGTCCAGGCTGTCCAGGAAGCCCTTCAGCCGTTCGGCCGGCTCCGGCCCGGTTTCGATCGCGAAATACGCGCCGTTTTTCCAGGCATATTCCGCCAGCTCGTTGCAGGCCTCCTGCATCACGCGGTAGGGTTCGCTGGCGCTGTCCGCCGGTACCACGCCGATATGCGTGGTGACAACCCGGCCGCCCAGCTCCAGCGCAAGATCCACAATTCTTTTGGAACGTTCGATCTTCCCCGGATTTTCCTCCCGCCGCGTGAAGCCGTGGCCGCCCAAGTCTCCGCACAGCGCGCTCACCTTCAGCCCGCAGCCCTCGATGACCGCCCGCTTTTCCCGGCGGGCGGAGGGAGACAGGTTTTCCGGGGCCATTTCGCCCTCCACTGCGTAAAGCTGTACGCCCTCCGCGCCCATCGCGGCGCATTTTTTCATGCTTTTCTCAAAAGGAAGGCGCAGCCAATCGGCAATGATGCCGATCTGAAAATTTCCCATAACTCCATTTTTCCTTTCCTGCGGGCGGAGGAACTCTTCCGCTTGCACCGGCCGGCGCAGACATTCCCCATAATCGGAACCGGGTAAGCGCCTAACCGGATAGAACCGGACAAAATTCCACAGCCCTTTATAAAGCATTCGTCCCGGCATTGTCAACGATTTCGCGGTCTCCCGCCGAAAAGTGATAGATTTTCGGCGGAAAAGACAAAGCGGGGAGGCCGCAGCCATGGCGGCCTCCCCACGCCCAGCCGTCGAACGGCTTCCTTACAGATAGGTTTTCGCGGTTTTCCAGAGCTTAATCTGGTTTTCCATCCGCTGCTTTTCCAGACTGCTGACGCTGCTCAGCATGGATTCCGCCTTGGAAATCGCTGCGTCGATCTTTTTGACCTGCGCCCCTGTATATACGGCCGACGGAGACGGCGGCACCCAGGCATAGCTCTTTGCCGTGCACTGCTTGCTGGCGTCCGCCAGCGCCTTGTAATAGGACAGCATCGCATCGGCGCCCTTGCCGTACAGCTTGTTGCAGGCATCCTGCAGGATTTGATCGCCGGTCATGTTGGGTTCCCACATGCCCTTGGCCGCGACATACCATAACGGCCAGCGGAGCGGCAGGCTGGCCTCGGTTTCCCGATAGCCGGCCAGCGGACCCTGGTCATAGAACACATACTGCGCGCCATTCTTTTTCCAGTAATTCTGGTCTTCGATGGCGACGTTGCCCTGCACCCAGGGGATGTTCTGCCATACCGCGCCGACCGAATCCGCCGACAGGCACAGCCATTTCCAGATAGAAATGTTCTTCGGGCTGGTCTTGCTGATAAAACTTTCAAAGTTCGATTTCCAGGAAACGTTCGTGACGCTGCCGCTCATTCCCACATAGCCCACCTGATTAATTGGCTGGGTCATGCTGGTCTCGGTGCAGAACATGATCTCCACGTTCGGCTCGGCCTTGATGGTAGCCTTCGGCGCCAGCAGGGTGGAATGGTACGATAAGATGGACAGCTTGCGATCCGGATACTTGGTAGCCACTACCTTTGCGACACGGTTGGCGAAGGTCACCATCAGTTCCGCGTCGTTTGCAAACTTGGAACAGGCGCTGCATTCGCACAGGCCAGCCGTCCAGCCGTCGTTGGCGGTGATGGAGAAAACCATGGTATAGGGATGACTGTCGAAATACTCGATAATCTTTTTCCCAAATTCACTGGCGAGCGCCTGGTTGGAATAACAGTATTGCCAGTAAATTCCATTTCCCTCGGTAATCAGTTCGCCGTTTTTATGGGCAAACCAATCGGGATGCTTGGCGAACTCGGTCATCGGGATCAGGGTCGGGAGGGAATGACCGCCGCCGTTTGTCTGCATCCCGCCGAGATACCAGCGTTCGCCCAGGGCGCGGAGCGAGCTAAACACCCGATTTTCCCGGCTGGTGAATTTCGGCGTATGGGTGATATCCAGTGAGCCGACGCTGACGGATGTTTTGCTCGGCACCACCTGCCAGAGCTCCTGCGTACCGAACCAGCCGCAGCCCTGTTTCTCCAGGAACATGGTCACGGCGTACTGTGTGCCGAGGAAATTTCCGTCGTCGTTCCCCATCAGCACCAGATAATTGTTGACCCGCTTCAGAATCACCTTTTCATTGTTCGGATAGCCGGTGGGCTGCTTGATGCCCAGCTTATCGGTATACTTCGAAGGGCCGACCAGAATATAGTTGCCGTCGGAACGGTCGGAGGAATCATACCCTACCTTGACCGTAACGCCGGTCATCCGCTTCAGATAATCCTGCAGGTCGGTAGCGGCGGCGATTACCTTCTCCGAAGCTTTTGAGGAGATTACAATCATCGCCTTGGCCTGCCCGTTCTCCACGATCTTGAAATCGCCGGAAGTGGAACCGCCGCTGGAGGTGCTCCCGCCGGAACTATTCCCACCGGAGCTGCTTCCGCCGGAGCTGTTCCCGCCGGAAGAATTTCCTCCCGAGGAGTTTCCTCCGGAGGAATTGCCCGTAGTGCCGCCGCCTTCCCCGGACGTTGACGTGCCGCTTCCGCTGGTCGAGCTGCCGGCGTCGTCCGTTCCTAGAGCAGAGGAATCGGACGAATTGGACGACGAAGTTTCTCCGGAAGAGGTGTCTTTCGGTTTTGCCTTGCAGCCGCAGCCGGCGGTGGACACCAACAGGATGCCCGCCATCAGCAGACAGCAGCCCCTTACCCAGCGGGATATCTTCCCCATGGCTTGATTTTTCACGCCATTTTCGCCTCCTTCTGTTCGTTTACCATATTTACCGCATCGGTTTCGCTTTCCCCGGTAACCAGGGCGGCCCCGGTTTCCTTGGTCACCCCAGTCTCAGCTGCCGCATCCTCCCCGGACGGCGACTTGCTTTCCTCAATCACCGTTTTGGCCTTTTCCCACAGCTCCAGTTGGAGCTTCAGCCGTTTCTGTACATCCTTCTCCTGCCGCGGGAGAACCGTACGTACCAGAGAGAGAATGGTCTCGACCCGCTCGACCGCTTCCGGCGTGTAAAGCTCGCAGGGCGCCGGAGGATGCCAGGCGATGGAAAAGGCTGTGCTGTGCGCGGCGATATCCGCCAGACAGCTGTAATACGCAAACATCAGGTCGGCCGCCCCGCCGTACAGCTTCCGGCAGTCCTCCATCAGGATGTCCGAGCCGGTCAGATCCTTATCCCACCAGCTTCGCGCCGCGACATGCCACAGTGGGAAGCGCAGCGGATAGCTGGCGTCGTCCTCGTAGAAAACATCCAGAGGCCCCTGATCGTTGTAAACGTACTGCACGCCGTGATCCCGCCAGTACCGGTTGTTCCGCGTCGCCACGTCTCCCTGCACCCAGGGAACGTCCTTCCACTCCGGCTTGGCGGCGGCGATGCAGTACCAGTCCCAGATCGCGATACTCTGAAACGAAACCATCCGGTTCCATTTCTCGAAGTTCTCTTTCCACGGGACGGGATAGGTGTTTTTGCTCTGCACAAAGCGATAACGCTGGTGATAGCCGTTGTCCGGCCCCTTGTCCACCGGCAGGAACATGTCGGCTTCCTTGCAGAACATCACCTCGACGTTGGGCTCCACCTCCATGGGATGCGTGGGCGGATGATAGGTAGGGAAATACGCCAGAAAGGTCAGCTTGTGGTTGGGAAAGCGCTTGCCGACCAGCCGGGCAATCTTGTTGGCAAACAGCACGGCTGTTTCGCTGGGCGTTCCCATCTGACGGCACATGTCGCATTCGCACCAGCCGTGATACCAGCCGTCATTCAGCGCGATGCTGTACTGCACCAGGTCGGGATCCTCCTCAAACTTCTCGCAGATCTTTTCCGCCAGAACCGCGGGAAGCTCCTCGTTCGAGTAGCAGTACTGCCACCATTCCACAAAGGGATTCCGTTTTCCGTCGATCATGCAGAACCATTCGGGATGCTTCTCGAAATTCTCGTCCCGGGGAACCAGAAACGGAAAGCCATGGCCGGAAATCCGCCGATCCCCGCCGAGATACCATCGGCGGCCGATCTCCGGGTTAAACCGCAGCACATTGCTGTAGCGGCTGATAAACGCCGGCCGATGATCAATATCGAGATAGCCGATCGAGACGGTTTCCTTCCGCGGGATGACCTGCCACAGCGGATCGGGAGCGTACCAGCCGCAGCCCAGCCGTTCAAACAGCATGGTGACGGCGAATTGGGTGCCGGTATACGCGCCGTCGTCGTTGCCGAGAAGCGCTAGCCGGTTTCCCTCCCGCCGGAGGAGAACCCTCTCGTTTCCGGGATAGCCCCGGGGTGTTTCCAGTCCCATTTTTTCGGTCAGGCGGGAAGGGCCGATCAGAACCAACCCTTCCGCCTCCAGGCTTTCCGCCTCAGCGTCCGTCGCCAGAGGACAGACCGCGCCGCTCATCTGCTTCAGGATGTTCCGGAAGTCTTCCGCCGCCGCACGGACTTTTTCTCCGGCATCTTCGGCGATTACAATGGTGCAGCGGGCTTTGCCGCCCTCCGCCAGGAGCATTTCGGTATAATCTTCCCGTTTTACAGGATTCATGTGGTTATCTCCTTTTTCTCTCGGCCTCTTTCAGGTTCCTCTCAAACGCTCTGCATTTATTCGGCGCTGGTTTCCTCAATCACGATTTCCGAAGAGTTCGCCTGATCCACCTTGCGCTGATAGATCGGCTTGTATTCCTCGATCGCCTGGGCAATGCTCTGGCCGTCGCCGACCGCAGCGCAGATTTCATAGGCGCCGCCCACCGCGGAGTCGTAGCTGTTGGTGCAGAAGGGCTTTTCCGCCAGCTTTTTATACAGCGCAACGTTGTCGGCGCCCAGCTTCTGGTTGGTCTTCTCGATGTAAGCCGCCTGGCCGTCCACCAGCATATCAATCAGCTTGCCGACATGCGCCGGGCAATCCGAGCCATTACCGATCGCCCAGCCGGCCGCCGTGATGGGAGACAATCCTTCGGTGTTGTTCGGGCCGGTCGGCATCGGTACCACGCCGTATTCAAAATCGGCCAGATCATAGTCCCGGGCCCCGATAATGTTGGCTTCGCACCACTGGAAGTCGGCCAGCATCGCCGCGCCGCCCTTGTAGAAGGTGCTGTAGGGATCGCCGTCATAGCCGGCCCAGCCGGAGGTGAAATACCCGTCCTGGATCATCTCCAGTGACTGCGTCAGGGCAGGCGCATCAATATTCAGCTGATATTTCGCATCCTTTGTAAGGGTAAGCATGGAGGTGGCGTTCGCGCCGTAGAACAAATAGGGATAGTCGGTCGCAAAGCCCCAGAGGTTTTCCGACTTGTTGGTCAGCGCCTTGGCGACGCGGACGAAGTTATCCCAGTCCCACTTGCCCTGCTCGTACAGTTCGGCGGGATCGTCCACGCCCTGGCTGCTGAAAAGATTTTTATTGTAGTAGATCACCGCCACGTTGGTTTCACTGACCGCCACATAATAATGGTTGTTGTATTTAAAGACTGAATCCATGGTGTTCATGTGGAGATTCTTGTTCTCCATATTCACATAATTTTCCAGCGGCTGGGTGATGCCTTTGAGTGCAAACTGCGGGTTATTGTTCGCGCCGTCGTTAATCAGGTCGATCGGTTCGCCGCTCTTATAGGCAGAAAGCACCTTCGTATACCAGGTATCCCAGCCTGCGGTGACAAATTCCACCGTCACGTCGGGATACTGCTCCCTGAATTCCGCTACTACCGGATTCTGCCAGGCTGATTCCGCGGTAGATTTCTCATTGTGTCCCGGAATCATGATCGACAGCTTTGCGCCTTTTTCCGATTCAATGGTTCCGCCCGAACCGGAGGTGGCAGTACCGCCGGTACAGCCGGCCAAAGGCAGGAGTGCCAGCGTCGCCGATGCGACGGCCAGCAGAACTCGTTTCCTCATTTTCATGAATGACCATCCTTTCCCAATGAAAACAGTTTCTCTCGTCATCATTACGCCGTTATCATGTGATCATCCGACAATGCCGCTGCGTTCCAGACCTTCGGTAAAGAAACGCTGCGCAAATATATATAAAATCAGCAGCGGGAATATGGTGACCAGACACCCGCAAGCCAAAATTCCTTCCCGCATAAACATCAGTTCCTGGTCGGCAATGCCGGATACCTGGTTGCTGTAGCTCAGCAGCCCGCTGAGCTCGGTCAGGTTCACCGAAAGCGGAAACACACCGTTATAGAACATGGAGGACAGATAATAATCATTCCAGTACCACACCAGCGAAAAAACCAGAACGGTGGCGATCATCGGTACCGCGTTGGGCAGCATGATCCGCGAAAAGGTTCGCAGCGGCCCGCAGCCGTCGATCATGGCCGCCTCCTCCAGCTCCTTCGGCATATTGCGGAAGAATTGGCGAAGCATGAAAATATACAGTCCCGAACGGATACCCATCCCCAGCAGGGCCTGCAGATAAAACAGCAGATCCTTGTTCACCAGGCTAGTGACGAGGGGCCGGCCGGTAATCAGCCCGATCAGTGAACCGATACCAAAATAATCGAAGTTTTTAAAATTCACATACAGAGGTATCATGTAGGATTGCACTGGTACGATAATGGTAAAGATCAGCAGCGCAAAGAGAATCTTTTTCCCGCGGAAATGGAAACGGGCGAAGCCGTATCCCGCCAGCAGGACGGTGACCAGCTGAAGAAGGACGCTGGGAATGGTCATCGACAGGGTCTTTCCTACCGACTGGCCGTAATTGAGCACCTCCAGCGCCAGTTTCATGGGCTGCAGGCTGAAATTCTGTGGAAGCCATACCACCGTGGGATCATACACGTCCTGAATGCTTTTGAAGCCGGCGGACAGCATGAAAATCACCGGATACAGCATAACGAAGCTCATACCCACCAGAAAGACGGTGCGCAGAATCACCACCAACACCCGGGAAACAGTATAATTCATGGAAAGCCGCCGTTTCTGATAGGCCGCGGCAAGCGCCGACAGGGCTCCGGCCGGAGATTTCATTGGTTATGTCCCGTCCTTTCCGGAAAACGCCGCGCCGCGCCGGGGCCGGAAAATCCGGCCCCGGCCGCCGGCACGGGGCTAGCATATCGTGCAAACAGGGAAGTTTTTGCTGTAAAGGGATTCGCTCAGCCAGCTTTTCGCCGGCTGGATCGGTTCAAAACCGTCGGATTACTTCGCGCTTTCCTTTTTGCGCAGGGTGAGCGCCGCGCCGGCCAGGGCGAGCACAGCAGCCAGACCCGCAACTGTCAGGAGAGCGGTATTGTCGCCGGTACCCGGATTGGTCGGGTTGGTCCCTTCGGCAACGCTCGGGTCCGTGACGTTGCCGCCTGTGCTGTCCGTGCTGTCGGTATCCGAGACAGAGGGAACGGGATCGTCGCCGGGAAGCTCCGCCGTCTCTTCAAAGGTCGGGACCTGATAATCCGCCGCCGTGTGCTGCACGGGATTGGCGTTCACCTTGATGCCGAAGGAAAGCTGATCCACCGTACCAAAGGCCGCCGGTCTCAGAAGGGTGCTGCCCCCCCACTGGCCGATCGTCTTGTTTTCCTGCAGCGCAGGGTCGGTCGCCATGCTGTACACCACATTGCCCTCGGAGTCGGTGATCTCAATATCCGCCAGAGACAGGGAGCCGTTGGCATACCACATCAGCCAGGTAAGGCGCTGCTCGTTATCCGCCGCCGTGCCTACAAAGGTAACAGGCGTGCCGTCATCCTTCGCGATGGCGACCCAGCCGCCGGTGGTGCCGTAGTGCAGGCTGAAGCCAGGGCCGCCGAAGTTGGCGTTGGCTCTTTCACCGAGACGGTTGGCAACCTCACCGGTGATGTCCACCTTCATCCGGCCGTTGATGGTATAGGTTTCGCCCGCCGTGAAGAGTTCGTTGTTCGTGGACAAAAAGATAATGGGGTTATTGGTCGTGGAGCCATCCGGCACGTCGATGCTCAGCACGTTGTTCGGAACATACTCCGCGTCGCCACGGGTACGGATCGGGAACTGAGAGGTGGGATTGTTGGTATCGGCGTCCCAAGCGTCCCAGATGCAGAGAGAATCGCTGCATTTACGGACGTCGCCCTTGCCGTACAGGGTCACATCGTTCGCCATGGAATAGACGATGTTGCCCGCCGCGTCAACGATCTTCAGATCGGCCACGGAGAAGGCGCCGGCAGCGCCCTTGTTGCCAAAAATGATTTCCAGGTCGCCCGTGGTCTCATCCGACAGGTTATCAAAGGAAATCAGCTTGCCGTCCTTGCCCTTCAGGTCGATCCAGCCGTCGGTATCCTCGGTATAGGCGGCGACCTCTATCGAATCCATGTAGGAATAAGCGAATTCGATATAGCTCTTCGCTTCGCCGGCGTCAGACTGCGCCGTCAGGCCGTCCACCTTGACCTTGCCCATCAGATAATAGGGGCCGTCCAGCATATAGTAGTCGTACATCACATACATACGCATGGTGGGATTTTCGTCGGTGGTGCTCACAACAGAAACCGAGCGGTTCGGGACATAGCCCGAGGGATCGGCCGGGACGGTAGGCGCTGTCGTCGGTTCGGTCGTCTCGGTGCTGGTGCTCTCCGTGGTAGTCACGGCGCTCTCCGTGGTGGTCGTAGCCTTGGAGGTATCCGTAGTTGTAGCCGCCGTGCTTTCCGTGGTGGTAGTCGTGGCTACAGTATCCACATCGAAGCTGTAGCCTGCGGCCCCCGCATACTCGCCAAACCACCAGGCATTGCCCTGATCGCCGGTAGCGGTGGAACCCGTTCTCGCCTCCAGAGACGCATCCGTAGCCAGATCATACACAACGGCACCGTCCGGATCAACGATCTGTACATCCGCAAGAGACAGATCACCCGACGCATACCAGAATTCGAAATAGGTATACCCGCCGGCATACGCAATCTCAAAGGGCTGCCAGCCATCCGTATCGGCGGTGACAGCAATGCCGCCAAGGTTCACCTTCGGGCCCTGCGCATCATTCAGGCTGGCGAAGTTATCCAGCTTGTAATAGCCCTTCAGGGTGTATTCCTTGCCGCTTTCAGCGGTTTTCAGGATAATCGCCGCTTTGGCATTCACCTGCGGAGCCGCATCATGGATGGTAATGGTGCGCTCCGGCTCATATGCAGGCGCTACCACAGGATCAATTGTCGCGGAAACATTGGAAGCCCCCGAGTAGTAGCCGAAATACCACATACCATAAGTCGTCGGGAATCCCTTAATATCGCCGGCAATAAGCTTCGAGTCGGTCGCCATGTCATATACGACCTTGCCGTCCGCATCCATAAAGGTGATATCCGCCAGGGACAGCGTGCCGCTGGCATACCAGAAATGGAATACCAGCCAGTTAGAATCCGAAGCCGTGTATTCCTGTTCAAAGGGAACCCAGCCGTCGGTATTGCCGGTGACGATCTCCGCCTGATTGGCAACCTCGACCTTCGGTCCCTGTCCGGCGTCCACAACACCGAAATCGGTTACCTTGAAATAACCCTTGACCGTCAGTTTTTTGCCTTCGCCCAGCGAACTGCCGCCGGTCAGGATGATCTTCGCTTCGGCTTCCGACGAATTGCCCGTGATGCTCATCGTCCGCTTCGGCACATACCCGCTGCTGGCGCTGGCCTTGCCCATCGGGACCGCCAAAACCACCATCAGCATCGCGAAAACCAGCGCCGCACAGGATAATAGCGCGGTTATCGGTCTGCTAATGCTTTTGCGATTGCTCATTTGACTACACACTCCTTCTTTATTTTTGTCTCAACCACGGCGGGCAGCGCTCCCCGCCCGCCGTGGAATTAACCGAAATGGGACGCGCGGCTGCGCCGCTCTCCGTCATTCCTTCGGCTCGCCGCCCTTGTTCAGAAAGGGCAGATTGAACGGCAGCTTCACCTTGCCGGTTCCGGCGAGGATGTACAGCACCGCTACGGCCGCCACCAGGACGGCGACAATCACGATCGCCACAATCGCTCCGACCGGGAGGCCGCCCTTTTTCTCCGTATTCTTTCCGCCAACCGGCTGGGTTCCGTTGATCCCCGTAGTGGTCGCCGCGCCGGAGGTCGTCGCGCTCATGCTTCCGTCCGTCGAAGAGGCGGAGGAATCCGTTATCGAAGAAGCCGAGGGATCCGTCGCCGAGGAAGCGGACGGATCGGTGGTGACGGAACCGGCATCAGCGGTGGTGGTCTTGTTATCCGGAGCCTTTGTGGTGGTTTTGCTGTTGTTCGGCTGGGTGGGATCATCCTCAATCACCAGGCCATGCTTCGTCGTAGTAGTGATTGCCGGTCCGTCCATCGTCGTTACAAGCACGTCGTAGGAATCATCGCCGAAGGTAGCTGCCAGAATCAGGGGCGTCGGATTAATCAGTCCAATATCCTTCAGGGTGCACTTGCTTAAGTGTTCATCCTGGCTTTTCTTAATCAGGGCTTTGATATCCGGATCATCGTTCAGGGAATACATCACCTTACCGGAGGCATTGGTAATCTTGAAATTCCGGATAGCAAGGGTTCCCTTGGCATGCCACATGCCGATGTTGATAACGCCATAGGGCATCATGGCCCCCAAATCGAGACAGCCCTTCACATTGATGAACGTAAACCCCGTCTTTTCCCAGTCATTCACACTCTTGGTGATGTGGGTCCCTGTGGTCTTGGCGTCATCGTTGTTCATTTCATAGATACCGCTAAAGCAGTTCATTTCGTCCTTACCGGGCATACGCTTGATGTCGGCCTTCCATTCGAATTCCACCTTGAAGGGGCCGCCTTTGTCAAAGCCGTTTTCCTTCATGGCATAAAAACGGATCAGAGGGTTGACGTCGCTGTTGCTTACGATCGTGAGCACTACCGTATCGTTCGCCGCCGCAGCCTGCAGGCCGAAAGAGAAGAACGAAGCCAAAAGCGTCATGACCGACAGCAGGGAAAGAATCTTTTTGACAACTGCTTTTCTCATGTTGCACCATCCATTTCTCAAATACTGTGCGGAAATTCCCTTTTCGGGAAGCTCCATGGGTTTCAAGCGGGCGGAACCCGCGTACGCGCTTTATACAATCCGACGAGCATCAGTCCACGGAATAGTGGATGAAGCGCCCCATCGCAAAATTGACCAGGCCGATAAACACCAGGATCGTCAGAAAGTAAACCAGGCCGATGGTCGTGCTGTATTCATAATTGATGTTGCCGGCGAACTCGTCGATCATCTTCATGACCTTGTTGCTGTAGTCGGTAAAGGAGTCGATAATGGAATAGATCAGCACAACGAGAATCGTCGGTGAAATCATCGGAATGGTGATTTTCCAGAGCTTCTCCCACGCGGTCGCGCCTTCGATGTCCGCCGCCTCGTAGGAGCTGGGGGAAATGTGGTTCACCGCGGCCAGCAGGAGGATAATCTGCACCCCCGACTTCCAAACGATGTCGAAGAAGCCGTTTACTACGCTGTCCGCCAGGCTCACGACGAATTCGGGCATTCCGAACAGCTCGGTCAGGCCGTCGAAGGCGGGCAGGCTGAACATATACGCCTGCTGCTGCGCGGTGGTGGCCGAGCCGGTCATCATCACCTGATCCCGCAGGATGGTAATAACCACGCCGGAGGCGATCACCACCGGGAAAAAGAACATCGCCCGGAAAAAGGTGTGCCCTACATATTTGCCGCGCAGCACCATGGCGATCAGCAGACTGAAAACCACGATGACCGGCACCTGGTAGATCATTTTCCCCAGCGATTCGCTCAGGTTCGGCAGGAAATTGGCGTCCACGGTAAACAGGTAAATAAAGTTATCCAGCCCGACGAAGGTATATTTCGTGGCGCCGCCGATCATGGATACCTTGCTGAAGGCATACATGCCGGATTGGACCATCGGCACCAGGAAGAAATAAACTGCGCCGATAAACCACGGAAGGATAAACAGCCAGCCCCAGCGCTCGTTTCGCTTCTGCATGACGGTGCGTTTAGGCAGACCGCCGGTCGCCGCATTTTTCTGCTTCTTCAAGCTGCTCCCTCCTTTGCCACGCGGAAGGACTCCGCCGTCAGCTCCGCGCCGTCCACCGAAACCGCTTCTTTGCTGAAATTTACAAGGACCACGGTTCCGTCGGACCAGGTGGTACGGGAAACGCTGTTCCCCACCTTCTCATGGCCGACAATGGTCTGATCCGCCACCGCTTTGAGCAGCGCCTCCGCTTCCGCGTACTGCGCGGCCGCCGTATCCAACCAATCCGAATACCGGGCGCTGATTACGTCGTTATACGCCGTTTCCATCAGTTCGGTCTCATTGCGGGCGATCCAGCGGTATTTCAAACTGCTGCCGGTTTCCACGGCCTTGAGGAAGCCCTGCCGTGCGCTGCTCATCTCATTGAGAGAGCCGGTGGACAGCGGCACGACGCCGTGCAGCACGATCTGGTAGAAGGGAACCTCTTCGGTCTCCATCAGGAACTGGCTGGAAGCGGTCGGCGCATCGGTGACAAAATGGGTATGGGCGAGCGCATAGGCGTTGCCGCCCGCCGTCAGCAGGCTTCCCTTCCCGGCCGCCAGCGCTTCCAGCGATTGCTTCCAAATGGTCTCCGCCTGATCCCGGGTAACCGCATTGCGGTCGAAGTCGGAATACAGGACGTCGCCCAGGAAGGAAGTCGACAGGCCGGCAATCTCATAGTTTTCCGCGCTCTTCGCCAGGCTCTGCGACAGCTTGAGAAGCTTGGAAGGGGTGAGAAGGAAGGTGGGCGAGGAAACCAGCGCCTCGCCGGTGTTGAGTTTATACTCATACTGCATGGCGGGATTGCGCTGAACGGAGGAGGCCGCGTCGTTTTTCTTGTTGTAGCCCCAAGCGCTCTTTACCATGCGGTTGGTGTTCACGTTCAGATAAAGCGGCGTGTTCCGTTCCGTGCACAAAGCGGCCAGTTCTCTTAGCCCGCCGCTGCCTCCCAACCGTCCCTCCGGCTTAAGGGAGGACTGGATTGCGGCGCCGGTGGCGTCCTTGTTCCAATCGGTATAGTTCAGGAGAACCTGATCCACCCCCGCTTCCTTCAGGGCGTTCAGAATGGTCTGCGCGTCTTCAAAGGTGGTCAGCGGCGCAACCTGTTTAACCGGGAAGCCGAGCACATACTGCTGGGCCATGACCCCGCCGAAAAGCTCCACCACCAACGGGGCGCCTCCAGCTTCTGAACGGCGGGTCACTCCCGCCTCGCTCAGAAGGTACTCGCGGTAGATAGAGGCCATACCGACGTAGGAGGTTTCCTCGCCGGTGGTCAGGACGTACCGGACGGTCTGCCGTTTATCCGCCGTATGGGAGGTTTCCACGATGCGGACCGTTTCGTTCTTCTTTTCCACCAGCACCGTATCCGTTTCACGGTAGACAAACTCCGCGAACACATTGCTGTATGTACAGCGTTTTCCCTGTACGGAAGCGTTGAGAACCGCGCGGGAAGCGCCGGCGGTGAGAATACCGGTGAAGCCGGTTTCCCCATGCTTCATACCGAAGACCGGGAGCCGGACCGTCTCGGTGACGTCCCCCGCCTTCAGCTGGGTGATGGAAGCGTCCCGGCCGTAAACATATTGGCTGTAATCCTCGGCATAGCCGCCGTTATCCTTCCAGTCAATCAGCGCGCCGGAGCCGTCAGGAACCAGGATGTACCCTTCCTCCTCCGCAGCGGCGGCCGAGAAATACGGCGCGACCTCCACGCTGAGCAGTCGGTAATTGTCCTCGGTCTCCTGAATCTCCGCGGTCACCACCGAAACCTCCACGCCATCCTCCCGCAGGAGAATTTCGATGGGAACGGTAATGCCCTGTCTTTCAAACAGAAAGTCTATCCGGGCGCCGCCGTCGATCCGGCGGACCGAGGCGGTCCCCTTTTCCACGCTTTCCTTCCGGCTGCTGAGCTCGTTTCTGTTCGACAGCCGGTCGGCGTAATTGATCTGGATCAGGGAGCCGAGCAGCTTTTGCGCGTCGCCCTTGGCCACGGCGTCCTCTTCATAGGCCGGCGGGTTGCTGTACCAAAAGCGGCCTTCTTCGTCCTGTACGGCGAATACCGCGTCCTTTTCATGGACATACAGAGACCATTCGCCCTGCTCGGCGTAAAGGACATAGCCGTCCGCCGGAGCCGCCGTCTGCCCGGATGCTTCCTGCGGTTTCTCTTCGGTTTCCGGCTCGGCCGACACGGCGAAGGGAAGCAGCAGGAGCACGGCCAGAAAACCGGCCAGCCACCGCCTTTTCGGTATGGTTTTTCTTTTCATGGCCTGGTACCATTTCCTTTCGCAGAAACTGGCTGAAGGAGTCCTCCCCCTCCGCCGGGTCAGCTATGCATTCGTATCTCCGTTCCCAGCGTGGCGATAAAGCTGGTAAACTGGCTGAACACGCTGTAAAGAATCGCCACAATGACCACCACGACCAGCATGGCAAAGAAGGTAACCAGCAGCGTGGCCACCGTTTTCAGCAGCGAATACTGGTGGACCTCCCGAATCGCCATCAGCATGGCGATCGCTGTCCAGCCGTAGGTGATGACCAGCGCCATATTGTAGAAAGCGGCCTCTCCCCCGGTCAGTACGTTGCTGAGCACGACTACCACGACCATCAGGATCACATAGGGAAGCAGCGCGTAAGCGCAGAACGTCCATATCTCCAGGAATTTGCCCTTGCCGTCCAGGATGGTAGTCACCGCCCAGTTGCAGAGGACAAAGGCGACGAACACGCCGATCGTGGAACAGAGCGTCACCCACAGGTTAAACTGGTCGGTCCGGTTGTAGTTAAAGGCAAAGCCGGTCAGCTGACGCGTCAGAATGGAGACGATAAAGAACGCCAGAAGAATGCCGTTTGCCAGCCAGAAGGAGCCGCTCTTCTCATTTTTCAGGTCGGAATACCCCTCAAACGGGTGAAACATGCAGTAGAGAGGATATTTTTTCGGGGGACGTCCGCCGGCATACACCGGCTTGGGACCCTTTCGCCGTCCGGTAACCACCAGCGGTACGGCAATCGCCGCCGCCAGCAAAAGAATAAACACCGGGAAATACCGGCGGATAAAGGCCGAACGGTATTCGCCGAAGGCGTCGCTGTAAAGCTCCTTGTCGTTGCCCTTGACGTAATAGGCCATCGCGGTCTGGTACTCTTCGAGCCCCTCATAGGCCTTGCCCATGCCGAGGTTGGCCTGCTCATAGCCGTTGTCGCTTGCCAGCACCTGCTGCCAGGGCGCCATGGCGTCCTGGTATTTGCCGTCCCGGTAGAGTAGCGTCGCCTCCCGGATGCCAAGGGCGAACGCCGTCGGTTCAAAAACGGTGAGAGAACCCCGGTCCCCGTCCAGCACCAGCAGCTTGTCGCCCAGCGTCTCCACCGCCTTGGGGTCGGAGAAGCAGCCGGCCTGGGCTCCTTTGCCGGCGAAGGCGTACAGCATCCCGCCGTCCTGATCGTATTGGAAAATGCGGCCGGTGCTGCCGTCCAGTACCGTGATAAAGCCGTCGTCGTCCACAGCGAGGTCGACCAGCTGGATATTGTCCGTATGGTCGCCGAAGGTATTGTCGTCCAGGACGTTCTCACCCTTCGCGTTCAGCTTTCGAACCTGGCCGCTGGTGACCTCGTTGCCCTTACGAATGGTAAAGATAAAATCCTTGGAATCAATGCAGAAGCTGACGAATTCCACCGGCACGGTACGGCTGAGACCTTCCGCCTGCTTGTCGCTGAGGATGTTTTTCCAGAAATAATTTGCCAGCACCTCCGCGGTCACGTCGACCTTTTCACTTCCGTAGAAGCCCATGAAGCTGCCGTCCGTGTCAAACTGCAGCGCCCCGCTGGTGCTTCCCGAGGACAGCACATACAGGATGCCGCCGGAATCCTCCATCGCTTTGACCGGCTGGAACTGAAAATTCTCCGGAATAACGCCGGAATCCGGCTTCTCGATCACACGAAGCCGGCGGCCCTCCGCGTCGAGGACATACACCGCCTGTCCCTTCCGGTCAGAAATCAGAATGCGGCCGTCCCGACAGACCGAAATGCCCGCCGCCTCTCCGAAGGTCAGCGGCTCGCCTTCCTCCGTGATCGGCTGAATCACCCGGGAAGGAACCAGATCGTTGTTCAGGACCACTACGCGGCTGTTGCCGGAATCAAGGAGGTACACCTCTCCCGCGTCGGTCACATACAGATCGCGAGGGGCGGCAAGCGCGTCCACCCCCATATCCTTTCCATAGTACACGCCGGCCGGCTGGTATGGCGACGCGGTGGGAACCGCTTCGTCACGGCTGTTGTAGGTATAGCTCCGGGAGGTTCCCTCCGCCGCCGCGGGCAGCGCGGCGGCAAGAAGCCCCGCCAGGCAGATAAGGCCGCGGCAGAAAACGCCGCGTATGGTTCGAAATGTTCGTTTCACGCCCTGCTCTCCTTTCGGCGGTGCTTACTTGAGCCCGGAGGTGCTCATCGTTTGGATAACGCTCTTCTGTGACAGAATGAAGATCAGTACGGGCGGAAGCATCATGATCAGCGCCGCCGCCGAACTGACCCCCGCCCGGGCAATACCGCCGGCGGTGATCTGAGCCATAATGGCGGGCAGCACCTTCAGCTCTTCGCTGTAAACCAGCGAACCTCCCGTACTGTTCCACAGTCCCTGGAAGGAAAAGATGATCAGCGTCAGCCAGGCGGGCTTGACGTTCGGCATGACGATCCGCCAATAGATCGTGGCTTCCCTCGCTCCGTCGATCCGGGCGGCTTCCAGCATCTCCTCGGGGATAGTGCCCATGAAATTCATCATCAGGTACAAACCGAGGGAGGACTGAAGCGCCGGGAGAATGAGCGCGCCGTAGGTGTTGATCAGCTTGAGCTGGGACATCACCACATACTGGGGCAGGTAGGTCACCGACGCGGTGAACAGCAGGGAAAGAACCACGACCTGCTTGATCCAGTGATGGCCTGGAAAGGGATGCCGGGCGAGAGGATAGGCCGCCATGCTCGACAGAAGCAGGTGGCCCACCGTGCCGAGTACGCTGACGAAAACGCTGTTGAAGATGTAGCGGATCAGCGGCACCCAGAAACTGTCCGCCATGTAGCTCAGCTCAACGAAATTGTTCACGGTGGGATGGCGGACAAAGAAACGCGGGGGGAAGATGAGAATCTCGTTCATGGGTTTGAAGGCGGTGATAATCGCATACACAACCGGGAATGCAAAAAAGACGCCGAAAACCAGCAGGAACAGGAATACCATCACGTTGCCGAATACCGATCGGCTGACATTGGGCTTGAAAATTCCGGCGGACATGTGGCTCCTCCTTCCTCAATCGGTGCTGAAACGGCCAATCAGCCGGGAAATCACGGCGTTGGTAATAATCATCAAAACAAACAGGAACACGGCCAGAGTAGTTGCGTACCCCATTTCAAAACGGGTGGTGCCGACGTCCGCAATATAGGTAACGATCGTATCCGCGCTGTACTGCGTGGTGGGGAAACCGGCCAGATACTGGATGACCGCGCTCACCCCGAAGGAAGCGCCGATCTGCATAACGGCGCTGAACATCAGCTGCGGCGCCATGGAAGGGATGGTGATGTAAAACAGCTCCTGCCAGCGGTTTCGGATGCCGTCGATGGCTCCGGCCTCGAACAGGCTCTTGTCCATCCCCTGAAAGCCGGCGACAAAGGTCAGAAACCCGGTGCCCAGGCTCATCCACAGCTGCACGACGATCAGAACCGCCATAATGGTGTTCTGGTTGATCAGCCATTCAACCGGCTCCTGCAAAACGCCCAGCGACATCAGCACGCCGTTGATCACGCCGTAGGAGTCGCTGCTGAACAGAAACGCCCAGATAAAGTACACGTTTCCCGATAGAACCGGCAGATAAAATACCAGCGTGAGAAAGGTTCGCATATACCGTCCGGTTTCATTGATCAGCCAGGCAAAGATAAAGGAGAGAATATAGCTCAGCGGCCCGGTCAGGAAGGCGAACACAAAGGTGTTTTTTACTACGATAAAGAAAATGGAATCGTCCAGCAGCATCCGTTCATAGTTCTGAAAGCCGACGAAACGGGGCATGGACAGCATATTGAAGCTGGTAAAGCTCAGTACGATGGACGCCAGGACCGGAATGACGGTGAAAATCAGGAAAAGCAGCATAAAAGGGGTGATCAGCAGGTAACTTTCCTTGTACTGTCCCATCCGGTAAAGGAGCCCGTGTTTGTTCGGCAGCTGGCCGACGGCAGAGGTTTTTTTCAACACTGCGCCCTTCCTTTCGTCAATTCAGTCCCAGTTCGTTGCGCTTTCGGGTAATCTCACGGTTGATGTTCGCGTTTTCGCGTTCAAATTCCTCGCGGGCGTTTTTTCCGTCGAACAATACCGCGCGGAATGCGTTATCCAGACAGCGGGATACAAAATAGCTTCCGGGAATCTCCCGCAGCTCCTGGACATAGCCCCGCTGCTCGTTCAGCGCCGCGAGTTCCTCGTCGGACCAGGAAAGGCGGGAAAAAGCCTCCAGATTGGCGGTGGCGTTCCGGCCGGCCGGGCCCATTACGTTCTCAATGCTGACGTTATAGGTTTCCTGGGTATCCGCCTTGGTCCACCAGTCGATAAAGTCCCAGCAGGCTTCCTTGTTTTCCGCCGCCTCAAACATCACGACGGAGGTGCCGGCGCCGCCCACTGAGCGGTCGATATCGCCGTCTTCCCTGAGCGTCCCCGGGATCGGCGCGACTCCCCACTGTCCACGAATTTCGGGCGCGCCGGCCATCAGGGTATTGTACTGGTCAAAGCTGGCGATAGCGATCGGCATTTCCCCGTTGCGGAAGCGGGTGTAAAAGTCATAAACCAGATCAAAGCCATACTGATTATAGAATTCGCACCACTGGTTGAAAGCGTCCATCGCCGCTTCGCTGTCCAGCGTGGTCTTGGTAGCGTCTTCGGTATAAAAGTTTCCGCCGTTCTGCAAAAGCAGGAGGGAGAACATATCCTTGGCGCCCATTCCGCTATCCACCGCGAGGGCCGCGGAAATCACGCTGTAAGGCAGCCCCACCTGCATGTGGTTCTTCTGAAGGCGGGGAACAAGCTGGAGCAGCTCTGTCCAGGTCTGCGGCAGGGACATCCCCAGCCGCTCAAGAATATCGGTACGGTAGAACATCATGAAAAAGGTCTGGGTGTTGGGAATGGCATAGGTTCCCCCGTTGTACTGATAGGGCACGGTCGCGGTTTTGCCGAAACGGCCAACCACCTCGCTGAAGGTGTCAAATCCGCTCAGATCGGCCAGCGCGTCGCGGCAGGCCAGATTAACGGGCTGACCGCGGGCAATGCCGACCGCCACATCCGGACCGGTTCCCGCGAGGGTCGCCTCGATGAAGCCCGCTTGGACAAGGCTCAGCTTGACCGAAATGCCAGTTTCCGCCGTAAAGTCGTCGGTGATCATGTCCTTCATGATCTGGCCCTGGTCACGACCGCTGTTCAGCCAGACGGTGATGGATTCGCCCGTCCCTTCCGTATTGCCCATGGAATTGTAATCCTGTGTAAAGGAGGCGATAAAGGAGCGGAAGAGATGGCGGACGCCGGCCAGAAACCCCGCACGGGCCGAAGGAATCTCCGCATCCGCCGAATGGATCAGGATATAATCCAGCTCCAGCGACTGCTCCATGTTGTCGTAAACCCAGGAGGATAGGCTGCTGATGGTATCCCGGAAATTGGAGATTCGCTGCGGGATAGTCTTGGGCTTTTCCAGCATGCTTTCCAGCTGCGTCACTGCGCGGCGTACGGTTTCGGCCTGGGTGGATTTGCTCCCGTTCAGGCGGTCGAACTCATCCGCCGCCGCAGCGAGCGTATCCTTCTCCTCCGTAAAGCAGGAGATCAGGTCGGGAATTTCCTTTTCCAGGTTGTAGTCCCGGTATTTATCCGGCGAGGTGCCGGTCACCATGACCATCTGTATGTACATCTCGTTCAGCCGGCGGTTGGATTCCTCCACCGTCCGCAGAACATCCGCCCACATGCCGACCGTCGCCTGGAAACGGATTTCGTTCGTACCCTTTTCCAGATAGATCGGACAGGGGTTGCCGTTTTCGTCAACAATGGTTTTGTTTTCCCAATCCACGCCGTAGGGAAAGGCCACGTTTTCAAACGACGCGCTCGGCGTCTTGCCGTTGACGGTGATCGTACGGAAAGTAGACATTCCGGACTGCATATTCTGTCGGTATTTCAGCGTGAGGTAATACAAGCCGTCCTCTGGGATATCCTCTACCGTGTAGGTGACCCATGAACCCGGATCAGACCAGTTGTCCTTGCCAAGGGTGTTCCGCTTGATCTTTGCTACGTCGTACGGCTCGGTAGCCGGACTGTTGCGGTCGTAAGTAGGATAGATCGACTGGCTGGATTTCAGGGCGGTATGCTCCGCCTGAATCTTCTGCCTATAGCCGCTTGATTCCGCATAGCCCGCCTTTTCATAGGCGGCGCGGGTTTCCTCGTCGGTAGGAACCGTTTCCGGCGCGGTCAGCTCCAACCGGGCGACGTGCAGCGTCTCCCCCTCGTTCTTCAGGACGATCGTGTGTTCTCCGGCGGAAAGGCAATACGCCAAAGGCCGGTCGGTGAAGAGGGAAAAATCCTGCAGAGCAACCGTATTCCACACCAGTACCTGCTCCTGTTTCGGAATCCGGTCGTTTCCCACGGAATCCTGAAGGATTTCGGTCGCGTCCTTCCACAACCGGGTCAGGGTGACCGCGCCGCTTTCCTTAAAAGGCAGGCTGCCGTCCAGCCGGAGACTGACCGACCCGTCCTTGCGGTTTTCTTCCTCGCCGACATAGGTGATTTTCAGGATATACCGGGCGTCGGCGGGGATCGAAAAGGTCCAGGAGACTTCCCCGCCAGCCGGAAGCCGGAGGGAGGATTTCTCCCCCTGGTGACCGTTCTCCGTCTCCGCGCCGTTAGACAGCGCAGCGGCCGCCGTCTCCAGCACGATGGGCTCCGCGCCGTACGGCGTCGAGGCGTAGCGGTCATAATAAGGAAAATAGGTATCGTCCTCCGATACGACGGGCTCCGCTTCAGCGGAAGGCGCGCCGACGTCCTCGGCGAGAGCACCGGCTGGAAGAGCGGAGCCGGTTAACAGCAGCGCGGTCAATCCGCAGACAATTCGTTTAAACCAGCTTACCAACCGGATCGCCGCCTTTCTTTTCCTGTTCATACTGCTTCTGATACTCCGTCGGGGAACAGCCCATGATCTTTCGGAACACCTTGCTGAAAGACTGGGCGGATTCATAGTTGAGGGACATTGCGATCTGCGCAATCGAGGATTTCTTATATTTCAGAAGATCCAGGCTGGCCTCAATCTTCTTCATACTGACATAGGTCTGCAAGGTGATCCCCATTTTATCCTTAAACATATGGGAAAGGTGGCTGTGGCTGTAACCGAGGGCTTCCGCGATTCCCTGAATACTGGTGATATCGTAAATATTGTTATCGATATACCGAACCACCGAATACACCGACTGACCGATCATCTTTTTACTCTGCTCAGGCAGGAACATCTCCGATTTAGCCGAAATCAGCAGACGGTAAACCTGCACCAGAATCTGCTTTATGTAGCATTCCACCATCATGCGGTTATAGACCGGTTTGGAATACATCTCGTTGATCAGCATGTAAACGAGCATCCGCACTTCTCCCAGATCCCGCACCAGAAACGAGGGAGGATTCGCAAAAATTTCGGCCAGAGGCTTCAGCTCCTCCGCCAGCTCATCGCCGAATTCGAACCCGACATAGGCGAAGCGGAGGTTCTGATCGGGATCGGCCACAAAGCGATGGGTTTTCCCCTTCGGAACAACGTGGATGTCTCCCGGCTGGACCGGCAGAGCGGTACTCCCGCTGTAAAACACTCCTTTACCGGAAACGATATAGCTGATCTCATGGCAAATCTGGAGATGGGTAGGCATTTCGTAGCCGGGTTCGGTGCTCAGCTCTCCGATCTGCCAGACCTTCACGAAATCCATCGGCTCCGGATGATAAAAATACGTATTCTCAAATTCAAACAGACGGCCGCCGTAACCGCTTTTCAGCATGGCTTTACGCTCCTTTCCATGCCAGTCGCCGACCGCCATCCTTACCGCCGCGCTACCCGCGGAGAAGGCGGCCATATTCTTCGATTTCCATCGGTTCAGAATACAGAGCGGTATATTCCGAGCCAAGATAGCAGGCAAAAGTGGTGATGCTGTCGATCCCCAGCCCGCGATAATACCGGACGTCCTCTTCCACGGTTTCCCGGTACAGATGGAAGGGCTTCGGCGGCTTTTTCCAGCCGGAAAACAGGGAATTATCCAGCCAATAATCGAGGACCTGCGCGCCTTCCGTTCCAAAGAACGAAAGCAGTTCCGACAGATGCCGGTTCTCCCTGCGGTTCTTTTCACTGGATTCGTCCGCGATCCCCTTGTCAAAATCCCTGTCCATCGGCGCATATTCCAGGAAAAGACCAGGTTCCGGCCTGACCTGCTGCGGAAGCTCGTTGGTATCATGGTAGGCCAGATAACATTGAGTGGCGGCAGGATTGGTTCGGCGTATACCACGTATAATGGCATTATAGGCTTTTAACGCCTGGTCTGCATGGGTCAATTTCTGGCAATGCGGGCAATAACAGGCAGAATCGGCCACATCGTCCAGCCAGAAATAATAGCGGTTGCTCCGGGGCTGGAAAATCCCGGCAATCTCTGCCGCACGACGGGAAATTTCCTCCAGTCCTTCCTCATTCGAAGCGCAGAGATTGTAATCGGCGGTTCGCTCCCCCTCCCTGTTCATACGGAACCAGTCCGGATGCCCGGCGAACAGCTCCCGGGGCAGCAGCCAGGACATGGCGTGCGCCTCCCACTCCACCGTGACACCGTGCGCCTCCAGTCGGGCCAGAGCCGCGCGGTTCTCTTCTGTCAGGAAAGCCTCCATTACCTCGGCGGCAGGACGGCCCTTGGGGTCCGGATGAAGGCCAAGGACATTCAGCCCGGCAGCATAAATTCGGTTTTCCCACTCCCGGTTGAATTCCTCCGGGAAGATTACAACGCCTCTTCGGTTCAGCATGGCATGATCCCTCCGCCGCAAATATGGACTCATTTTTCTTGCAATGGTCTCCCCCGGTGAACCCGGAGGATCCCCTGCTCTGGAATCCAATAAATCAAAATGGTCTGTCTGAGTTTTGTTTTTGTGCGAAATAATTCGTGAAATTCACCCAAATCACAGTCAAATAGCCCACACGCTTCAGTATCTTTCTTCTACATTATAAACGTTCTCTTTTTGAAAATCGTTCTCCTACATGCTCACATGAGTGTCGAAATCTGCTGTTTTTCACCCAAACAACTGTCCCTGTCTTCCTCATATCCTTATACTTACCAAAAAGCAGGAAGAAAATATTTTAGGATTTTATAAATTTAATGAGATATATTGCATAAAAATAGCGTTCTCAATCGCCGGATATCTTCATCTCCATTGATCAAGAACGCTTTCAGACTGTTCGATTTTGAGGACCTAAAAAAACAAAAAACAACAAATTCAGACGCATTGCACAGCAGCTTTGGAACGGTTGCGCCCTCCTGTTCAGCATCCGGCATTTCGGGCGGCAAAGAAAATTTCTGCTAAATCTCCACCCATACTCCGGGTGTCTGCTGCGCCTTCAGGCCGGCGCCACGCACCGCCATAATGGACACCGTGTCCTCGTGAGGCACCCGCACCTCGCCGGTGCGGTAGAAGCGGCAGAGCTCTTCAATAAATGCGCGGAAGAAATCCGACTGCACCTGAATCATCCGGCTTTTTTCCCGGCCGGCAACGTTGGTCACAAACGCGGAACCGGTACCGAAGCAGGAAACCGTGGCGGAGCGTCCATCCCGGAAATGAATGGCAAGCATCATCCACTGATCGCCGTCCAGCCACATGACCCGATCCGGCTCGGCCTTCATCAGCATCATCAGCGGCTCCAACTGATGGATGGAGTAGGTATTGAAATCGTTCGGCCCCCAGCAGTTGATCGCCGTGACCTCCGCCGGGTCCACTTCTGCGTATTCCGATGCAAAACGGAGGGCGGAAGTGGAATAACAGGGGGTGCCGTATTCCTCCGCCAGCGCAAAGAGCCGTTCGGCGGTTTCCTTGTCCGGCGCGAAGGTTTTGTCCACATAGGTCAGCTTGCCGGAACGCAGGGGAAGCTGGCATAGCTGCTCGTGCATCTCACAGTTGTCGGGGGACAGCACCAAGAGGCAGTCGCTCTTTTCAATCAGCTCCTCGATGGTGCTGCAGCGGGAAATGCCGTATTTTTCACACCACTGGTCGGTCGTCATCCCGCCGGGCAGCGGGCTGTCGATCATGCCGTAGGCCCAGGCGACTTCCAGCTCTCCGCCGGAGGCCTCCCGGATAAGCGCGGGATAATTGTTGGCGTGCCACTCGTCCAGATAATAATCAATGAAACCGATGGTTTTCTTTTTCATGGCGGTATCCCCTCCCCTCTCAGGCCAACGTGATCTCACGATGCTGATCCGCCGAATCGTAAATCGCCTGCATCATTTTGGCGGTGATGACTACGGTGTCGATATGGGACGGCAGCTTTTCGCCGGATTCAATGCAGTCCAGGAAAGCGTTGATCTCGTTTTCAAAGTGGTTGCGGGTCCGGAACTCCGGCGTATACTGCTCCAACGCGCCATGCTCGGCGGTGTAGACGGTGAAATCCGCCCCGTACTGAAGACGGATGCCTGCCTTGTCCCCCATAAAGTCAATAAACATTTCCCGCTCGCCGATGTTCTGCGCCCATGCGCCGTTGAAGGTAATGACCGGGCCGGTGGTGCGGATCATGCCGGTCACCGAGTCATCCACATCGTAGGTGCCGTCGAACTTCGGCGGGCCTGCCCACATGTCCTTATACGCATAGTTTTCCATATCCCGGCCCAGCTTGCAGAAGGTTTCGCCGGTCACGGTTATCGGCGTGGGATCGCCGCAGCAGTACATCACGATGTCCAGGAAATGCACGCCCCAGTCGATCAGCGCGCCGCCGCCCGCAATGGCCTTGGTGGTAAACGCGCCGCCCAGCCCCGGAATAGAGCGGTGCTCACGGAAACTGACATACACATGATGGATGTCGCCGAGCTTGCCGTCGTCGATCATCTTTTTAATCAGATTTACGCTGTCGTTGAAGCGATTCACCACGCCAATGTTCAGGATTTTCCCTGTCTCATGCTGCGCCTTCTGCATTTCCAGCGCCTCCGGATAGGTTCGGGCGGCCGGCTTCTCGCAGAGCACATGCTTTCCGGCGCGCAGACAGTCGATCGCGATCGGGGCATGGACGTTATTCGGGGTACAGACGGATACCGCCTCCACTTCCGGATCCTTCAGAACCTCGCGGTAATCGGTCACTGCTTTCCCACAGCCGTATTTTTCCACGGCCGCCTCGGCCCGCTCGAGAAGGATGTCACAGAAATACCGGATTTCCGCCTTCTCGTTCTTCATGTACGCCGGAATATGCGCGGCGTTGGCGATGGTTCCGCAGCCGATTACCGCTATCTGAATTTTCTTCATGGGTTGCCTTCCTTTCGTGTAGGGACCGGGAGCTTTCCGGCAGGATTTTCGTCCGGATATTTCGGCTTCCTGTTCCGGTTTTCCTTGATCCGCTGGTTTGCCTGTAGCTGCTGTTTCTGCGGTCTTTACCTTTTCTGCCCTCATTATAGGGCCGGCCATCCCCTTTTTCAATGTACAGAACAGCGATGTTATGCGTCGAAATTTGCTGTTTGACGCCGATTATCGCCAATCTCCGCCGGTCTACCCGTCGGAAAATGCTTTTTTCACAAAAAAAGGGAAACTGTGGCAACTTCCAACGTTCCCGCCGTTTCCTTTAATTCAGCTTGTCGAAAAATTGGTAACCAAATAGCAAAATGCATAAAACATCATGTTCCTCTGGAACACCAGGGCGCCTGCCCTCCTGCGCCTCATTTACTTAGAAATTTCGCGTCCTGCGGGACGCGACGGGGGCGCTGCCCCTCGACCCC
>ERZ827520.563-NODE-563-length-57525-cov-6.164190_pt1 | contig 57525 bp, 42 predicted proteins | sample MGYA00519581_ERZ827520 | MGnify/ENA primary metagenome ERZ827520 (study PRJEB31778, sample SAMEA3449339) | human gut metagenome | biome: human gut; feature: human-associated habitat; material: faeces | place: United Kingdom | collected 2010/2012 ... | reverse complement strand
CCATTTACTTACCCGCAATCCTCTCCCTAATGCCCTTCCCCCTAAAAGTTCCTCCGCTGGAACCGAAGAGTTCCTCCGCTGGAACCGAAAAGTTCCAAGAGGGGAACTACTTTTGGAACTCGTAGGTGTTACGGAGGCAGCGCGATACGAGCGAGACTTCCTATGCCCTGAAATGATAAAAGTCCCTAGCGCTAAAGATAGCACTAGGGACTTGTCGTAATATAGGTCAGGGCGTTACCCTTGTATCATAGCTCTGATGTCAATCATCTGGAGCGCAGCGATGGCGCACTCGGAGCCTTTGTTGCCTACGGCACCACCAGAGCGGGCACGAGCCTGCTCGATGTTTTCGACGGTGACGAGCCCAAAGATAACGGGCGCCTTGCCTCGTAGATTGAGCTCGGTAGCTCCCTCGGTGACGCTGTTACAGATGAGGTCGTAGTGCGAGGTCTCGCCACGTATGACGCAACCAATGATGATGATAGCATCGTAGGGCTGGGTCGCCTCACTGAGTAGATTCGCTGTATAGGTGAGCTCGAAGGCTCCTGGCACGGAGAAGGTCTCAATCTGCTGGCGCTCTAGACCGCACTCTAGGAGTGTCGTGACAGCTCCGTCGCGGAGCGCATGGGTGATCTCAGCGTTCCACTCCGAGTAGACGACAGCGATGCGATGAATGTCCGCCGTGCGTCTGTGCTGGAGCGTGTAGTGAGCCGGCGTCTGCTGGCTGTGGAGTTGTGAAGACATGGATTTTAGAGGTTAGAGATTAGAGGTTAGAGATTAGAGGTTAGAGATTAGAGGTTAGAGATTAGAGGTTAGAAATCGGAGGGATCAGAGCTATCGGAGTGATCGGAAGTCTAATCTCTAACCTCTAATCTCTAACCTCTAATTTCTAATCTCTAAAGTCTAACATCTAAGATTCTATTTCTTAAGCTTAGCCTCTACGCGTATGATCGAAGCCTCGATGCTCTCAGACTCAGGCGCTGTGTAGTACTTCTCCTGGATCTCTTTGTAAGCCTTGAGTGCCTTGTCATACTGACCTAGCTCCTCGTAGACATGGCCTGCCTTGATGAGACAGCTCGGAGAGATGACGGGATTGTCGGCAGCCTTGGCAGCGTCCATAAAGTACTTGGCAGCCTCGTCGTACTTGCCTAGCTCTACGTAGCAGTCGCCGATGAGACGGGTGATAGAGGGAGCGACTATCTTCTCCTTAGCCTTGAACTCTTTGAGCTCGCGGATAGCCTCCTCGTACTTACCCTCGTCGTAGTAGATGATACCAGCGTAAGCGTGAGCTAGCTTGCCAGCATCGGTGCTACTGTACTTGTCTGCAATCGCTAGGAGTCCCATGGCTCCAGCCGCGGGAGCATTGAGCGCAGCGCTATCAGCACCAGCCATAAACTGCTCCTCAGCAAGGTATAGCTCTGCAGCTGCCTTGTCACCACGGGGCTTGACCACCTTGTCGATGTAGAGCCAGATGCCCACACCTAGCACGATGACGCCCAGCACACACCAGATGATGGTCTTGCTGTACTTCTCAATGAAACGCTCGCTACGAGACACGATCTCCTCAGAGTGGTGAGAGCCTTGTGACCCAGATTCTTTTAATGCCATACTATATCAATTCGTTTTATGTTATTCTATATGGAATGAGCTATTGCCTGCAAAGTTAGCAGTTTCGGAGGAATAAATCACTCTTTTGCCTTTTTGACCTTCACAAATGGCTCAATCAATGTAGCGACGGGTGATCTCTCCGTAGCTATCTATGCGCCGATCACGCAGGTAAGGCCACCAGCGTCGGACGAGCTCGGTACGCTTTAGGTCCAGCTCCACGACGACGCCCGCCTCCTCGGTCTGGCTCAGATCGCAAAGCATCTCGCCCTGCTGACCTGTGACGAAGCTGTGTCCCCAAAACTGTATCCCCTCGGTGACGCCTGAGGGGTCGGGTTCGAAGCCGACACGATTCACCGCAATGACGGGGAGGTTGTTGGCGACGGCATGGCCCCGCTGCACCAGTTGCCACGCATCGATCTGGCGCTGTTGCTCTTCGGGCGTGTCGTAAGCAGCGGTGCCTATAGCGGTCGGGTAGATGAGTAGCTCGGCACCCTTGAGAGCCATAAGCCGTGCAGCCTCGGGGTACCACTGATCCCAGCAAATGAGGATGCCGAGGCGACCTACGGAGGTGTCGATCGGCTCGAAGCCTAGGTCGCCAGGAGTGAAGTAAAACTTCTCGTAGTAGGCGGGGTCGTCCGGTATGTGCATCTTGCGATAGCGACCCGCTATGGAGCCGTCTCGCTCGAGCACTACGGCGGTGTTGTGGTAAAGGCCCGTGGCGCGCTTCTCAAAGAGTGAGAGGACGATCACGACGCCCAGTTCACGAGCCAAGGCTCCGAAGCTTTCGGTGGATGGACCGGGTATCGTCTCCGCTTGGTCAAAGAGAGCGACATCTTCGGTTTGGCAGAAGTACAATCCGTTGTGTAGCTCCTGTAGGACGATTAGTTCGGCCCCTTCGTCGGCTAACTGGCGGATGCGCTCTTGGAGGCGGTGGATATTGTCCGTATGGTCAGCACCGTTGTGCTGCTGTATGATACCTACTTTCATCTTGTTATGGCGTTTAGAAGTGAAGGGTTGAGGAAGCCTTGCGGTATCTGCATGGAGATGCAGTGCAGGCTGCCGTGCTGCTCAAGCAGTATGGAGCAGTCAATCGGCACGACCTCGAGGTGAGGTAGTGCTTGCTGGAGGATGCGCTGCGCCTCGCTGTCGGTGCTGCGCCCGTAGATGGGGAGCAGGAGTGCGCCGTTGACGAGGAGGAAGTTCGCATAGGTGGCCGGTATGAGGCAGTCCTTCTCATATCGTGAGGGGAAGTCGCCCACATCGGGCAAGGCGATCAGTCGCAAGGTGGGACGCTGACGAGCTAGCTCTTGTAGCTGACGCTCTAGCTGTGTCAAGGCGGCGAAGCTTTGCGCCGTAGGGTCGCTCGGGGAGACATATATAATGGTGTCTGGGTCGACGAAGCGGGCGATCGTGTCTATATGTCCATCGGTGTCGTCGCCTGGTAGGGGAGCGACTTCGAGCGAGCAGTAGTCGGTCAGGCCGAGACATTGTAGCAGTGCCTCATATATATAAGGAGTCTCGCAGAGATGCGGATTGCGGAGCGGGTCCTCTACGCAGGACTTGGTGGTCAAGAGAAGGCCTTCGCCATTGCACTCCAAAGCTCCCCCCTCGAAGGTTAAGCTTGATGCCTCAAAGTAAGCGACATCCAGCGCAAAGAGTTCCTTCATCATGAGGCGACGCACCACTAGATTGTCAAGTGCCGAGACAAACTTACCGCCCCATGCGTTGAAGGTGAAGTCAACGAGGACGCGCGCGCCACTAGGACTCTGGAGAGCCAGCGGACCGTAGTCACGGCACCACGTATCATTGGTAGGGCAGGGGACGAGTAGACAGCGCGAGCGTAGCTCCGACGGCAGAGAGGCGTACTCGTTTGGATCCTTTGGCACGAGTAGCACGACAGGCTCGAAGCGTGTCACTTGCTCGATAATGTTGCAGTAAGTGCGCTGTACCTCGTGTAGGATCGGAGCCCAGTCGCTTTGGCTGTGTGGCCAGGCGAGGAGGATCGCATCTTGTGGCGCCCACTCGGGGAGCATTTGTATAGTCTCTTGTGTCATAAGTCTCTCACCGCATTAGCGTGTTATGATCTTAAGGTCCTGACGCAGGCTCGTAGCCATGCTGCCGAGTATGCCAAGGCCGTCGTGGATATTGTTGTAGATGAGGTTCGGCTCCGAGATGCCCGTATTGCCTAGACCATTATAGCGCTTTGCTGTAACCGTCTGCCAGTAGTGATAGAGGTCGCCTGTGATCGCATAAACGGTGACACGCAGGGCGACATACTCTGATATTCCTTTAGCCGTCCGCTCATCGTCTGTGGAGCCATCGGCATTGCACACCCTTGTGGCAAAGGAGAGCGTCGTCTTGAGCGTGCAGTCGCTCGCTGAAACGTTAGAACCAGCCAATAGATTCATCACTCGACCTCTGCTAGACTCAAAGATCAGGTCGCCATTGCCAAACTGCGTCATACGTGGGTCGTCAATCTTCTCTTGACTCCAAGCGTATGGACTCTCTTGGAACTCGCGCTCAGGATCCACTGCTTGCTTCTCTACGATGATGCGGTAGTAGCTATCCTTCGTGATGCCCTGAAGCGGGATGGATAGTTCGTAGTCTTGAACCTCGACATATCTACCATCTGGCATATCTATCCTACCTGGCATATTGTACGCATAGGGCGCGCGATGTGTCTTGTCCAGCTTCTTGACCGCTATGACGCCTACGGTAGGCTGTGCGGGCACCGTGGTAGTGGCCGAAGCAGTCTTGAGCCCAGCCTTCTCTACCGATATTGCTATGCGGTCGCCCGCTTGTGGCTTGTATTGCTTCACCTCGCTGATCGGTACGAGCTGATCGTTGACCTGGAGCGTCATACGATAGGGGCAGTCGGGGTGGTCGTAGTTGTAGTTGACTTCAACCTTAGGCGAAGCGACACCCGTTGGCTTGCTCTGAGATAAGGATATATCGATGCCCTGCTGCGCCGTAGCGATCGCATTGATGACGATGCGAGGCGTGTTGTCGCCTAGGTCGAGGGGAATGGTCGTCTGACAGGCCGTGAGGAGCGTAATAAGTAGTGCGCTGCTGGCTAACTGGATATATTGCATAGGTCTCATAGTGGTCTTAGGCTAAAAGGAGTAGGTGTAGCTGATGTTGGGCATGATCGGGAAAATCGTCACCTGACGCAAGACGGTGCGGTAGGAGTTGTCGCTTCCGAGTTCGCTCACAGGGGTTACGATGAAAGGATTCATCTGATTGTAAACGTTGTAGACGCTTAGGTTCCACAAGCTCTTGCCCCGCTTGTGATGCTTCGTATAGGTGATGCTCAGATCCAGTCGGTGGTAAGGCTTAAAGCGGTAGTTATTTCGCTCAGACACATATTCGAGAGATCCATTTACACTCTCCCATGAGAGCGGGTCTTTCAGTCCATCGTACTCATGCGTTGCGATGGTGCCCGTCTGACCCGAGGCAAAGACCCAAGTAGCGGCAAAGTCCCAGCTCTTGCCCAGCTGATACATCGCAGTAATCTTAAAGTCGTGAATGCGGTCATACTTAGCGGGGAAGGTGCGTCCGAAGTTCAGTTCCTCGCCTGGCTGGTCAAAGGTGCGCCACGTGCGAGCCCAGGCGTAGCTCACCCAGCCCATTAGCTTGCCCACCTTACGCTGCCAGAGTAGCTCCAGACCGTAAGCCGTGCCACGTCCCATGGCGACCATCTGCTCCCAGTTTGTCGAGACACCATAGAAGAAAGAACCCTCCTTGTACTCCAGCACATTGCTCATCGGCTTGTAGTAGCCCTCTACCGAGAAGTCTCCCCACTGAGGCACATGGAGGAATAGCCCCGCCGTAAAGTGGTGCACGTGCATCGGTTTGATGCGGTCCGTCGAGGGCACCCACAGATCCGTAGGCAGGCTCAGACTATTGTTCGTCAGGAGGTGCACATGCTGCGTCATCAGAGCGTAGCCCACCTTGGCCGTTAGGGCAGGCGTGATGCGCCAAGCCGCACTCACACGAGGCTCTATATTATGGTAGCCCTTGCCACGCACGTGGTAGAAGCTGTAGCGTAGCCCAGCATTAAAGGTCCACTTGTCCCCCAGCTTCATCTCATCCTCAGCGTAGAGCGAAGCCTCGTGGGCGTAGATCTTAGGATTGTTTCCAAAGACATTAAAGTCCGTCCCAGTTAAGTCCGAAAGGTCCTTGCCGTTTACCTTTATCGAAGTCATCTCAGGGCGAAAGGTGTGGAAGGTGTAGTTTGCCCCGAAGAGTAACTGATGCTGCTCCACAGGTGAGTAGTGCAGTTCGCTCGTCAGGAGCCAGTCCTGGATGCCCGAGTCGTAACTCATCGCTACGGGAGGCTCATTCTTGTCCTCCTGCATCTTCATGCGTAGCCTAGAGCGGTACTGCGTATAGGAGGCTGTGGTATTGAGAAAGAGCTGTCCGTTGATGACATGGTTCCACCGTAGCGAACCCATCGCATTGCCCCACAGCCAAGACATCTGCTGCTTGTCATCTCTATGAGCATAGCGCGTCCAGACACGGTCGTTGCCGTAATAGCCGAAGAGGTACAGCTGGTCTCTATCAGAGAAGCGGTGCGTCACCTTCAGGTTCAGATCGTGAAAGTCATACCCGCCCTTCATCTTCTCGCCATCCTCACCCTCCTGGCGGTTACGTATCGCAAAAGCCATCGCAGCCAGCAGGTCTAGGTAGGTGCGCCGTGCCGAGAAGTTGAAGGTAGTGCGATCCTTGACTATCGGTCCCTCTACATTGATCTTCGAGGAGATAAGTCCGATGCTAGCATTGCCGTGGTACTCCTGCATGTCGCCATCCTTGAGACGCACGTCCACGACTGACGAGAGACGCCCCCCGTAGCGGGCGGGAAAGGTACCCTTATACAGCGTCACCGACTTGACCGCATCGGGGTTGAAGGTTGAGAAAGCTCCCAGCATGTGATTCGGATTGTAGAGTGAGATGCCGTCCATGAGGATCAAGTTTTGGTCTGGATCACCACCACGCACGAAGAGTCCCGACGAACCCTCCGAACCGCTCTGTACGCCAGGTAGCAGTTGTAGCGCCTTGATCACATCCTGCTCTCCAAAGAAAGCGGGCAGTCGCTTGATCTCGCTCGCCGATATGTGTTGCGCACCGATCGTAGCAGTCTCAACACCCGAGGGGTTCGGACTCCCCACCACGACCACCTCGCCGAGTAGCTGACCCTCGATGAGCGAAGCCGAGAGTGTCGTATCGGACGAGAGGTGCAGACGTATCGTGTCGCTCTGATAGCCGACGTAGGAAAACTGCAGGAGCACCTCCCCCGCTGGGAGCGTCAGCGAGTAGTGGCCGAACTCATTCGTCACGGCACCCGTACGGCTGTTGAGCTCCATCACATTGGCAGCAATCAGCGTCTCGCCACTCTGCGCATCATGCACGAAGCCATTGATCGTGAACTTGCGCTGCGCTTGCTTTTGTGCTTGCCCGCTAAGTGGCGTGGCGAGCATCGTCAGTAGGAGAGCCAGAAGCCCCACTGCAAAGTCATATCGACGTAAATAGGTCATAAGTATATTGCTATACGTGGCTAAGTGAGAGTTTAAAGTGTGGTTACCGACTGTCAGTTCACGCTCCGACCCCGTAGTTAATGGCTACAAAGATACTGAATTAGAGGTTAGAAGTTAGAGATTAGAGGTTAGAGACCAGTAACCCTTTGTAGGGACGCTCGCTCTGAGCGTCCGTTGTATCAAAAGTTACGAAGTCAGTACTCGTTTTGTTCTGTTCGACAACGGACGCTCAGAGCGAGCGTCCCTACAAAGGGTTACACGTCTCGCTTTGATGCGTACGTGGATATTTTCAAACCGCCACGTGGAAAACGAAAATTCTCCACGGAGCCAGGAAATAAAAGTTCGGAAGAATGAAATGAAACTTCGGAAGAATGAAATCAAAGTTCCGAGGAATTTGTCCGTTCCTCCTCGGAGATTTTCGATTTCCTACCGAGGAAACTAGAGTTTCCTCCGTATGAAACTGGAGTTTCCTCCGCATGAAACTGGAGTTTCACTCGCATGAAACTGGAGTTTCACCCGTATGAAACTGTCGGAGCCTCTGAAAAAGCGAAAGATTACCCCTTCCTGTGCTTCAATATGGCACACCCTGCGGTGTATCTTTGCACTGTGTTCAACAAATCAGATTAAGAACTATGGATACAAATGACTTACTAAAGAGGCAGCTGGACGAGACTGCTTGGAGAGAAATCACTGATGAGTTCCCCTGGACATTAGAGACCCTCAGGAAGTATGGCAAGAAGCTAGACTGGGAATTCGTCTCTAGCAACCCCGAGATCCTATGGACACCCGAGATGCTCGAGGAGTTCGAGCATTGGATAAACTGGACGAGACTCTCTCAGACTGATTGCGACACCATTCTAACAGTAGACTGCTTGGAGCGGTTTGCAGACTACTGGGACTGGGATAAACTATCTGAGAATGAGTCCATACCACTGGACTATGATACGATAGATCGCTTCATCGACAAGTGGGACTGGGCCGCGCTAATAGACCACAGTCACTGGAGGGGTGCAGACCTTGGGGCATCGCATCTGTACTGCTATGAATTCCTAGAGCACTACGCTAGCCGCATCCCCGCAAATGCGCTGGAAGAGTCTCAGCTGTGGTTCACCATCAAGGAGCAGCGCAAGAAAGAGTTGCATCGCCAGATCGCCTGTGGAGAGGCGTAGCTCGCTAGAGATTAGATGTTAGAAGTTAGAGGCTAGAGTCTTAGCCTCTATGCGACAAGCAAAAGGAGACTGTTGCAAAAGTCAACAGTCTCACAATCTTGCAAGCGAGATTGTCTAGACTTTGCAGAAAGGATGAAGCGCAAGGCGCTGAGGGTGAGGTTTGAAGGGAGCATACCTCCGTATGTGACCGAAGCCGAATCCCGAAAGCAACACAGCGATTCGCCTTTATGCAACAGTCTCAACAGTGTGCAGCCCACGCTCGTCACGCTATTGTATGTTTCGGTAAAAGGTTGTACCTTAGTGGCGCAGTAGGGGAGCTCTCTCCTCACTGTCACATGAAACATACGAAGCGATTGTGCTTATCTCGAAGTCGGGAACGTAGGAAATTCAAGACTTGTTCGGAGAGTAGGCATAGTGGTTTCCACGCAAAGAGCGTGGGCTGCTATCAACGTATCTCTGAATCAAGGTATCCTACGACCTCCGACTTAGAACGTAGTACAGCAGCACCACGCTTTTTTTGTTTTATGGAGGTCATCAACTAGAAATCAAAATGTAGGAAACGTGCTCTCCCTACCCCTACAGAGAGCCACTAAACAAACAACAAAAAACATGTACGCAACAAAGCTGTTTGCAAACATTGATGCTCTCAAAGAGAGCGGAGAAGCCCTCCCGAAGGCTCTCTTCTTGAGCCCAGTACCTCAAGACGTCCTAGAGCGTCACGAAAAGCGTCTTGGAATAAAGTTGCAGCCAGATGAAAAGCCTCTTCTAGCAGTCAACAAAAAGATTATAGGCACCGTGGGAGGCTACGGCTGGACGGGCATCTTGCTTACAGACAAGAACCTCTACTACAGGCTCCTGAAGGACGCTTTCTTGAGCAGTGTCATCTCTATACCCCAAAAAGGAAGCATCTCAATGGAGCAAGTCTCCTCTCTGCAAATCGGCAATCACGATCGTTGCTATGGAAAGGCTTACATAGGACATCAGCTCCTGGCAAATGGTAAGGTCCTAGGACTGCTCAGAATGGGCGGTGCTATAGAGTTTGACGAAAAACTTATAGATATCCTCAGAGGACTATTCGAAGATGAGAACACCTCCTATATGTGGGACAACTAAAACCAAACAATATATCAGTATGAAAAAGAAACTTCTTATCCTACCCTTACTTCTCCTGTCAGCGCTTTTCTCAAGCTGCTCGATGGATGACCCCACAGAAGACGAATTCGTCATCAACTTTGTCAAGCTCCGCTCGGCATACTACGACGCGCTCGGTGGCGAGATTATGCTTGCTGCTATGGATGTCGACATGGATCTCACGACCTGCATCGAAAACGCACTCGAAGCATATGATGATTCCGAGGGCTCTATCAGAGGAGCTTTTTACAGGGGCAACGATGTCACAAGCGACTACGAAAGAGAGGAGCTGGACGAGCTGATTGAGGATGTGGAAAAAGTCAAAACAGATCTCGTCATCACAATAGATAATAGACCCAAGACTTGTGTGATAAAAGACAAGGAGAGTGATCTCTCCTTTCAAGTCACTTACACGGGTGACAGGCTGTATGTTGAAGAGCTATAGATAGTAGAGTGATGAGTGAGTGGCGGGTCTACTCACTCATCACGCTATAGATACCCAACGAAAGACAGAGTCAATACTATGCCACAGATGATAAATCGCGGTAAGGAGCTAATCCGCATTAGCCCAAAAAACGCAGGAATGATTGAGTACTCAACCAATAATGGTAAAACTTGGGGGGCTCGCTGTGTAGTTTCTCTTTCTAGAGGATACTTTGAGGATCTAACGGACAACGGACAAGAGATCCTGGCAACTTGTGAGAAGGGACTGTTCTACTTATCTAATGAAGGAAACCTGCTTAGAATAAACGCAATTAACTAATCTAGATACAATAAAATGAGCAACGAAATCGATGTTTGGACGGGAATTTTGACCAAGGCGATAGACACTGTTCCTGGGACAAAACCTGATCGGGCAACTTACTTGAGAAAAGTCATTTCTCCAATAGCAGGAAAGGAGGCAGCAGAAAAAGCTGTTCAGGGACGTCCGTGTGATGTTTTAACGGATGAACAATTAGACCTATTAGCAAAAAGAACTATCGACTACCACTTGAAGTATGCAACCATTGTATCTGTAGCCACAGGGATTCCTGGGGGCTATGCAATGATTGGGACAATTTCAGTTGATACAGCACAATACTTTGCACATGCGATTGCTCTCTCTCAAAAGCTAGCCTATCTCTATGGAACTCCAGACCTAATCGGAGAAGATGGTAAAATTACGGAATATGGAGTAGCGCTTGTCACTACTTTTGTGGGGGTTATGGGAGGAGCATCTGTTGCTAAAGGGGGCTTGGGAAAATTGTCAACCGAAATCGCAAAGCAGATCACCAAAAGGCTACCCGCAAAGGCTCTAACTAAAACATGGTGGTATCCAATCTGTAAACAGATTGGAAAGCAAATAGGGGCAAATGTTACCAAGCAGTCTTTTGCCAAGGGAGCAAGTAAGGTTGTCCCAGTTTTAGGAGGAGTCACATCTGGTGGGTTAACGTACTTCCTATTTCGTAAAGAAGCAAATCGGTTGAGAAGACGTCTTGCAGAAGATGCTGATGTTTTTAGAAGCTATAAACCAGATAGTCAAATGAATGACTATGTTGACTATATTGAGGTGGATGAATAGCTGGTTTTAAGTCAATTAAAGATGAGTGAAGTCAAGTTTTTGCCGAGAGTGGGGAAGCACTACGACCACTCTAGATGGGGTAAACGTGTGATGGTGCTAGGGGAGAGCCACTACTGTGCTAATCCTAGCGAGGCTACTGCGAATATTACGCAGAGGGTTTTTGAGTATCTCTTTGACTCCTCGTGTGATCACGAGGGTTGGATGAATACTTACACCAAGTTTGCTAGTGCTTTGAGTGGTCAGCAAGAGAATCGCTTCTCCTCAGAAGCGGTGTGGGACGAGGTGCTCTTTTATAACTTTATACAGGTGCCTATGACGGCTCCTCGACAGGCCCCAACTGAGGAGCAAAGGGTTGCAGCCCAGAGGCCTTTCCTTGAAGTGCTAGAGCACTATCGCCCAGATCTTGTATTGGTCTGGGGACATGATCGTCTTTACGACTACCTCCCTAATGCGGGTCATCAAGGAGCTGATTGCTGTGGCGTGGAGACCTGGATCTATCCTCTCAGTGATGGACACGAGGTGAGGGTATTGCCTGTACAGCATCCAGCGTCAGCCTTCTCGCCAAGTGAATGGCATCGAACTATCAGTGTGGCTTTAGAGGATTAGTTCTCTAATTGTCTAAAGCCTAAGATGTGATATGGCTTTCATGTAGCGACTAATAGTGTGCTATGTGAAAGCCATTGCAGTTTTAGACTGAAAAGCGAGGTGCTGTGCCATGGTTTGGCATAGCCAATGTTGTATCTTTGCACCTAAATAAGGAGACCAATAGTGTATGGCAAACAAATTCGGACGATATGTCTGGCTGATCGAGCAATTTCGCCAGTACGGACGACTGACCTTTGAGGAGATTAGTCGCCACTGGGAGGATAGCGGGCTGAGCTACGAGGAGCCTCTGCCGAAGCGCACCTTTCACAATCATCGGGCGGCGATCCTAGACATCTTTCAGGTGGATATCTTATGTGACCCCCAGGATGGTTACCGCTACTACATTGATAATCCTGAGGAGCTGGAGCAGGACAACCTGCGCAGCTGGCTCATAGACTCCTACACGGCGATGAATCAGATACAAGCCGACAGCAAGCTCCAGAGGCGGATACTCTTCGAGCATGTTCCCTCTGGGCGTAAGTGGCTCAACGTGATTGCCGAGGCGATGCGTCACGGCAAGGTGATCCAGATGACTTACCAGGGGTTTGGCAGACCTGAGGCTTACAGCTTTGAGGCGGAGCCTTACTATCTCAAGGTGGCGAACCGTAGATGGTACCTCCTGGCTCGTAGCCCTTACTACTCAGCTCGCAATGAGGAGCTCAATGCTGAGGACGGGGGCTCGCGCCCCAAGGATGTCTATCTACTCTATGCTCTGGATCGCATCTTAGCTTGCGAACCGCTTGAGGAGAGCTTTGTGATGGATGAGACCTTTGACATAGAGGCTTACTACCGAGGTTGTTGTGGGGTGATTCACTCTGAGGAGGAGCCTGTGCGTTTGCTAGTCAATGCCTATGGTCAGGGCGCGGACTACCTCCGCACGCTACCGATACATGAGTCGCAGAGAGAGCTACCCTCAGAGGTGGAGGGTGTGGCTAGCTTTGAGCTGGAGGTCTGTCCTACCTATGATCTCTATCAAGCTCTATTAGCAATGGGCGATCAGATTGAGGTGCTGGAGCCTCAGTCCGTACGAGATGAGATGTATAACTTTGCCAAGAATCTTATGGCATACTACGAGCCAACCTCCGAAGCGTGATGAACAGATTAGACTTTATAGCCATTGACTTTGAGACCGCCACGGGACAGCGCACCTCCATCTGTGAGGTGGGGATCTGTCTGGTCCGCAACGGCGAGATTGCTGAGACGCGCTCCTGGCTTGTGCAGCCGGAGGGCAACCGATACAGCTACTGGAACATGCAGTGCCATGGCATCCGTCCTGAGGATACGGAGATGGCGCCATCGTTTGCCGAGGTGTGGCAAGAGATAGCTGCGCAATACATAGGCGAGGGTGCCTTGCTGGTAGCGCACAATGTTCCATTTGATCGAAGTTGCCTAGAGCAGACAGCACAGCTCTACGAGCTCACACTCCCCGAGTTGCAGTGGGACTGCTCGCTACGCCGTGTTCGCCAGATCTACGACTACGGCTGCCATACGCTCGCCTACCTCTGCGAGCAACTATCCATCCCCGAGGGGAGGCACCACCGCGCAGGCGACGACGCCGAGATGTGCGCCCGCCTCTACCTACGAGAGCTACACGACAGTTACGAGAGCTACACGTCAGTAACCAATTCTAAGCTGTTTGAGATTGAGAGCGATCCTTTATGATTGCCTATAGATTAGCAAGCTTCTAGATCCCGCAAGTCGGGTAGCACGATGAGACGGGTGATGATTTGCGGCATTTAGGATTCATAATAGAGAGACTCCCCTCGGTCGGATCGTGTCCGGCTGAGGGGAGTCTCTTAGTGTAGGGGAGGGTTAGTCCCTCGGAGCATTATCTCCGACCATAGCTGATCTGGAAGGTCAGTCGAAAGCCAGGATGATCTTCTTCCCTTTCTGTAAACATAACCCCTCTGAGCGGTGTCTTCGGGTCAAACTTCGTATTGTAAGCTACATAGGCATTGTCTCTTCCTAGCACAGTAAATTGAGCATCTTCCGTGAAGCCATAGTGCTCCATAATCTTAAGCAACTCCTTCTGCACTTTTAGGTCCTTAGGCTCTGTGAAAGTCTCAGGTTTTACCAGATAGTCCATAGCAAAGTGGCGGTAGAGCCCCATCCGAATGTAGACGGGTGCGCCTGGCATAGAGTGGTTGTAGGCGAGGAAGTCCATGCAGAACTGAGATTTCGTATCTATCTCCTTGCCATTTTCATCCTTTTTATTGGGCGACACAAATCGATAGAATAACTTGCCCTCGGGATCTTTTGAGTCAGCCTCATAGATCCAGCCGAAGGGGGTTACGGCAGACTTGAAGAGGTCGAGCTTGTCGGGCTTGAAGTCCTCCTCCTTAGGGATGTAGATAGGTGCGAAGTACTGCTGATCTTCAGCAGAGGCATCCAGCCCTAAGTAGCGCGACTTATCGATATTGTTAGGCTTCGTTACGGACACCTTACAGATTTTTGTTACGTTGCCAGCGGTCGCTTTAACCTCTGCCTCTCCCTCAGCGATAGCCTTCAGGACACCCTTCTCACATACGGTGACCACCTGCGTGTTGGTAGACTCGAAAGTGACCTTGAGATCTTTTGGGTAGACGTTTACTTCGAGTTTATAGGTCTCTCCGACGAGTAGCTTTACCGCTTCGGGGATGCTGATCTTCACCTCAACGGGTTTGTCTTTTTCCTTACAGGCTCCTAGTCCCATACAGCAGATGAGTATGGTGACGAGAGTGATGAGTTTCTTTTGTGTCATGAGATTATTGTTTAAAGTGATGTGATTCAAACCGAATTGTGCTACAAAGATATAGCCTTTTCCGAAGCCATGCAAGTAGAGACCGCACAGCATAGAGGCTTTCTAGGCACCTGAGACTGTGATGCCGAGAGGCCTCTACGCTTATGTAGGAAAGGAAAAGGACACTTTACCCTTGCGTGCGAATGCGATCGTCGAAGGCGGAGAGAGCAGCCTTGGCACCCTCGCCCATAGCGATTATCACCTGCTTGTAGGGGATGCTGGCACAGTCGCCTGCGGCATAGATACCCGCTACGGAGCTACGACAGTGATCATCGATGACGATCTCGCCCATACGGTTGCGCTCGACCAGACCGTCGAAGACATCCGTATTCGCCTTGAGTCCGATCTGCACGAATACCCCAGCGACAGCTAGTTCGAAGGGAGCACTCCCGTCACGAGGTGCTATGCGCAGTGCGGACACTTTGCTACCGTCACCGATGACCTCTTCTGTTGCCACGTTCGTGTGGACAGTCACGTTCGGTAGCTTAGCTAGTTGCTCCTGCAGCACAGTGTCTGCCTTAAGGCTCTCCATAAACTCCAAGACGGTCACATGCTTGCAGATGCCCGCCAAGTCGATAGCTGCCTCAATGCCTGAGTTACCACCGCCCACGACCGCTATATCTTGCCCCTTGAAGAACGGTCCATCGCAGTGCGGGCAGAAGGCCACCCCGCGACCAATGTGTTCTGCTTCGCCAGGCACGCCTAGCTTGCGCCAGGAAGCTCCAGTGGCAATGATTACTTGCGGTGCTACGAGCGTCTCGCCGAGCGAAGTGACTACCTCCTTCTGGGTATCGACCAGTTTGATCTGCTCGACATGTCTCTGCTCCAGTATCTCTACGTGGTAGTGTAGCACATGCTGGCGCAGATCTTCGGCCAGTTGGGTACCTGTCGTGTGAAGTACGGAGGGGACGTTTTCGATAGCCGTCGTCTCATTCACCTGACCACCCATGCGGTCCGCCACCAGTGCCACGTGCAGTCCCTTGCGAGCCGAATATAGCGCAGCGGCGGCGCCAGCAGGACCACCACCGATGACGATCTGGTCATACTCCTTGCGCGCTGCCGTGACGGATGATGGCTCCACTCCGACAGCATCGGCTAGCTTGCCGAGTAGCTCACCCAGCGAACTCTTGCCTATATGTAGCACCTGATCTCCCAGGTAGACCGTTGGTACGGCCGATATGTTTAGCTCCTTAGCCTCCTCCGTGTAGAGAGCCCCGTCGACCATCTCGTGGGTCACCCCCTCACCAGCGATGAGCGTGATTAGGTTAAGGCTCTGCACCACGTCAGGGCAGTTGGTACAGCTGAGCGAAATGTAACTGCGCAGGTGAATCGGCTTGCGTAGCGAACGAATCTTGTCACAGATCGTTGCATCGGGGAGGTTCTTCCCCTGACCATCCGCATTGTATATGGCCAATATCAGACTGCTAAACTCATGCCCCGAGGGGATCGCTCTAAAGGTTATCCCCGTGGGCTGGTCGTCACGTAGTATCTCCACGCTTAGCTTGTCGCCCACGCCCATCTCTAGCGATATTTGCGGGGAGGTCGAGGCGAAGTCGCCGAGGAGCTGCTCTAGCTCGCCGTAGTGGTCGCCCTCGGGAGCCTTCGCTCTGAGCGTATATCGATGCTTTAGCGAGGCAAAGATGCTTTGCAGTTGCTGTAAGGTATCTTGGTCTAGTCTCATGATTGTGCTGTTTTTTTTCAGAAAGAGTAGAGGGCTGTGCCGCTCGTGTGAGTATACGACACAACCCTCTCGTCTTGATATGTGAGACTGTTGCAAAGTCAACAGCCTCACAATCTTGCTTGCAAGATTGTCTAGACTTTGCAGAAAGAATGAAGCGCAAGGCGCTGAGGGTGAGGTCTGAAGGGAGCATACCTACGTATGTGACCGAAGCCGAATCCCGAAAGCAACACAGCGATTCGCCTTTATGCAACAGTCTCTTGTGAATCTAGGTGTTAGATCTTACCAACTAGGTCTATGCTAGGCTTGAGAGTGGCATCGCCTTGTCTCCACTTAGCGGGGCACACCTCACCTGGGTGCTCATAGATAAACTGAGCAGCGCGCACCTTGCGCAGTAGCTCCTGAGCGTCACGGCCTATGCCGTTGTCGTGGATCTCAGCCACACGCACCTTGCCATCTGGATCAATGAGGAAAGTGCCACGGTAAGCCTGCCCAGCCTCCTCGATCATCACGCCGAAGGCACGAGCCAACTCGAAGCGCATGTCAGCGAGCATCGTGTACTGCACCTTCTTGACCGCTTCGCTAGCATCCTGCCAAGCCTTGTGAACGAAGTGTGAGTCTGTGCTCACAGAGTAGATGTCCACGCCGATCTGCTGAAACTCAGCATAGTTGTCGGCAAGGTCAGCTAGCTCCGTAGGACATACGAAGGTGAAGTCGCCAGGATAGAAGAAGAGTACGCTCCAGCGCCCCTTGAGATCCTCGTTAGAGACCTCGTGGAAGCCCTTGGACTTGGTATATGCGGGTACTTTGAACTCTGGTAAGTTGCTATTGATAATAGGTTGCATAGTCATTTGCATTTAAGTTTTGGATAAAGATTTATTGCCGTTGGTCGGACATCCCCACCAACAGCTACAAAGATAGGGGTAAGCACCCAAAATAAAAAGCAAACAGCATACCTAGAACAAGGTATTCTCCCCTAATGCGAGTAGTTTCCTCCGTATGAAACTGGAGTTTCCTCCGCATGAAACTGGAGTTTCCTCCGTATGAAACTAGAGTTTCCTCCGTATGAAACTAGAGTTTCCTCCGTATGAAACTAGAGTTTCATCCGCATGAAAATAAATTGCCTCCCGTATGGACATAGACTGCGCCCGTACGGAGAGGAAAGCCCTACTCTCGTAGAGCCTCCTAAATGGCTATTTAAGGTTTGCTAAATGAGAGTCCCTCGTTGGCCGAGTCGGTGAGACGAGACTCGCTATTGATCGGTTGACGGCTAGAGCTCTTGAGGCGCTTATTGCCTAGCGTACAACTGATGCTGAGCGTGACCTTCGGACTGTACCAGTTCTGGACGAAGGTTATCGGCTGGGAGAGCCCCATGATCTCGCCACGTGCCACATTGCTATTTAGCAGGTCGTAGCACGAGAGGGATAGCTTCCAGGAGGCGATGCGCTTGCTAATAGATAGATTGATCCACCACTGGCTCTGAGTCTTGTAGACTCCGACAAATAGCGGACTGTAGTAGGTGATCTGAGCGTCAAGGTACCACTGAGCTGGGAGGTTGAGCGACTGTTTGTGCTGGAGATAGTATGCGTGGAAGGTGCGGTCGCACTCGCTCCCGTCTATAGTCCCCTTGTCACGCTGCAAGTGCCAAGCTAGATAAGTAGTGGCGATCCACTGCAAGCCGTTGTCACGGTATATGATAGGTATGGGTGCCCCCGCAACGATGCGCAGGTAGCGACTATAGTCTAGATTCCCTTTGGTAATGGCATAGGCTCCCTGATATGGTGTCAAGTACTCGACGATGGGGCGCTGCTCGTTGGAGAGGTTTACCTCTAGCATCGCAGCCCGTCGGTAGCTGTAGTTGAGCGAAAGGTTGTGGCGCATACTACTCTGCAGACGATCATTGCCGACACGATAGAGAAATCCCGCATAGGAGGCATACGGCATCAGGTCTCTTAGCGCAGGACGCTGGTAGTAAGTTTGCAAGGAAAGTGCTAGACGATGGTTGCGCGCTATGTCGTAGGCAACGTTGAGGTAGGGTTGCCAGCGCACCGCTTGGTCAGATAGTAGGCGAGTCCCTTGAGCTTGGCTCGTGCGGTGGTCGTAGTTGAGCTGTACTCCACCGTAGCTGTCGAGCGCTCCTTTGTGGTAGCGCAGCGTGACGTAAGCAGAGCCGTTACTCTCATAGTACTGCTCATTGACTTTGCTGGGAGCTGTGAGGGCTTGTGTCGCAAACCAGATGTTGTTTTGCGTTACCCCGAGTAGTCCCAGTAGTGAAGGGGTAAAGCGGTAGGTATAGTTCGTTGATAGGCGAAGGTAGTGATACCGATCCTGAAGCTCGCTGTCACTGTGGGAGTAGGAGCGTTGATTGCCACTAGCGGTGTAGTCGGCATAGCTCTTCCAAACCCAACGATCTGCAGAGAGGGTGTGATAAAGGTTGACAGCCCCGACCATACGTCTCATATTGGTGTGGGCCCCCCGACTATAGTCTATATGCTCACTCGAGAGAGAGCCGTGAAGCCGTACGTCAAAGAGCTGCTGCGGAGAGATCTGCCACTCAAAGCCCGCCTGCATAGCCTGTCCACGATGAGGCGATGTGCTCGTTGTGTCAGCACCCAGCGTAGTCGTGAGGGACTCTAGACGACGATTGTCAAAGACTTGGTACGCTATATAGCTTCGCTTGTTATCTTTATTATAGTTGAGCCTGAGCCGACCGCCCTCCGAGATCTTCCTCCGATAGCTCGCATCGGCAGAGATGAAAGCATTGAGACCCTCTCGAGGGTTCCCCTTTGTGATAATGTTGAGGACGGCACCGCTCTGCACGCCATACTCGGGTCCTGGATGGCGAATGAGCTCGACCCGCTCGGCATCCTCCACGCTCAGAGAGCTGAGGTAAGCTTGAACCTCCTCAGGTGAGAGGCGTAGTATACGACCATTGACAGCTACCGTGAGTGTGTAGAAGCCATAGACAGAGAACCCTCCACGCTCCTCCACCTGTACCCCCGGGATTAGCTTGAGCCCGTCCAAGAGATTCCCGCCGATGGCTGCAGGATTAGCCAAAAGGTTATAGCGAGCCACACCGCCATCGTATGAGACAAATGGACGCTTGGCAACTACGACCACCTCTTCGAGTGCTTGTACGGTGGGCGTAATGGCGATGCTCAGAGAGCTGGTAGAGCTCTTGCTCACTTCTACTTGATTTCGCTCAGGGGTGTAACTGGAGCCGAGGTAAGAGACTCTATACGAATAAGCACCGAGGGGGAGCTCTTGGTAAAAGCGCCCATGCTCGTCACAAACGGCGGGGTAGCAGTGCGTGGAGTCCTGACTACTGGTGAAGAGAACTACAGCATTGACCAGAGCCTCGCCCGTTGTCGTGGTCACCTCCCCAGTCACGGTGCCGATGCGCTCTTGTGCTAGCGATGCTACGGCTGAGGACACCACGAGGAGAAGTGAAAGTATGAGTCTCACGAACGTCGTCTTACGATCCATCACAGGGAAAGGGCTTTCAGTCATCGCTTTACGATCCTTTGCAGGGAGGTGGCTTTCGGTCATCGCTTCTTGTTGTCTTGATAGAGATATGAGGGTGTTGGGGTGGAGTCCTTACGAAAAGAACCTCTCCCCAAAGACCCCTCCTTTACACACCTGCAAAGTTAGATAGACTTTACGCTCTACACAATACCCGAAAGGGTCCTTCTGATGTGTACCACAGTTCGTATGCGCTAGATTTAGTGAGTATCATTGCAATTCAGCTCAATTTTCTAACAAGAAACCCTCGCATTTTTATTACGCAACTTTGCTTACAATCAAGAACGAAGAGTTATGGGAAAGTGCAAGTATTGTGGCAAAAAGGCTGGCTTTCTATCGGCTGCAAACTATTTGCCTCAGAAGATTTGGGACGAAAACCTTAACTCCTATTCAGCAGGTATCATCAAGGAAGTGTGTAGCGGGAGGGAGAGCATCCCTAAACCAGTCCAGATAGATGACATCCTTGACATAACGGACGCACCGAGCGTGCGTTACACATCACGGTGGGTTTTACATTGAGTTAGCCCACCCTCCGACATAGATAAAAAAGAGAAGTCCACACGACACGTACTCAGCGTACTGCGTGTGGACTTCAACTATTCGAAAGCTCTTGGCTTGCTATACTGTCACGTGATGTGAGGTATAGCTTCTAGCGGGGTAGTACGCTTTGTGGCGACTTCCCTAGAGTCCGTTGAACTGGTCAACGGAACTCTCCTAGAGCGGAACAGTGACCACGATGCTCATCTGAAGAGAGATGTGGGCTACGTGAGACGCTCCTATAAGGAGAGTAGGGTGGTAGTGGCTGGCCTTTTTCAACACACACTTAACCTATGACCAGTGGTACGCACCATACCTGTCTCTTCGTAGCGGATCCTCTTAGCTTTACGGTGTGAGGTTGTGACCTCACCGTAGGACTCGCATCATGATTTGCTCGGGGTGGCAAGAGGATCTATTTGTCTATCTCCTAGTCTTGGGTAGACTGACTAGAACCTACAGCTGCTCCTCAAGTGATAAGTATGTACAGTGGTCGCTCTGCGCAGAGTCTGCGGTGACACAGACTGATCTAGTTCGCACGCACTAGTGTAGTGTGATATTAGGGACAGTGGCATAGACGAGAGCCTGCTGTATGCTTCCCCTTGTAGTGACGATCAGACGCCTAATAGATCTCGTATGGCACGGGTGCTATAGTAGCACGCATACCTTTATGGTACTCATAGAGATCGTAGTAGCAAGACATTGCTCAATCACTTTATCGAAAACGTTCCCCTATTTTAAAGTAAATGTCCTCCTATCTAGTCTCGTATGAGCATCCAAAGAGTCTCCTAGGTGCATTGCTGTGACCAAAGCTTTTTGACTCGGAAGATTGTGTCACAGCTACTTCTCGTCGAGAAAGCTGGTAGGCACTCAAGATGTCCCACATACTACGCATCGTGGTGTGATGCCTAGATGCATCGCTCGCATTGTAACATACATCTCCCGTCGCGCTCGACTAGGAGTAGCGAGGAGCGTACAGCTGGGGGAATAGGAGTCTCAGACTAGGATCTGAAAGTCGACGATTATTTCCTTATGCTATACCTCGTAGCGCTTCAAGCCTTGCAGGTCTTCTGACTTACCTCATACAGACATCCCTTCCCACACCAATTATACAAGGTGCAGTGGTTATGATGCCTGCTTTGCGAGGATTACAGCAGCGGGACTGTTCAGGAATTTCACCTGATTCCCTTTTAAGCCTTGAGGACTCCGAGACCCTACTCGAGGGTGAAGAAAGTGCTCTCAGCACAAAGCCACCACAAAGGTACGACAACTTTCCAAAATATCAAAGCGTCGACTTGCCTTTTTTGCGAAAAATGAAACTCTATCCTCGAGGGGATGTGTGGTGCGGGGAAAACTTTTTGCCGATTGCGGTAGATTGGGTACTTTTGCATTGGAGCTGGAGACAACTCTCTGAGCTTACGGTCGTATAGACCTCAATTCTAACTCTACAGAACGATAATAATATGAAGATAGCTATAGTAGGTGCCAGTGGGGCCGTGGGGCGTGAGTTCCTCCGTCTTTTGGAGCACCGTGACTTCCCAATTGATGAGCTGAGACTCTTTGGCTCGTCTCGCAGTGCGGGCAGTGAGATCACTTTCCGAGGTAAGGAGTACAAGATAAAGCTCCTAGCTCAAAACGATGACTTCAAGGATATTGACATCGCCTTCGTCTCTGCTGGTGGACAGACGGCACTAGACTTCGCCAGCACGATCACGAAGCATGGCGCTCTGATGATCGACAATTCGAGTGCCTTCCGTATGGATCCCGATGTGCCTCTGGTTGTGCCCGAGGTCAACGGCGCTGATGCGCTACACCCAGCTAAGAGAATCATTGCTAACCCGAACTGCAGCACGATCCAGATGATCGTGGCGCTGGCTCCAATTCATGCGCTGAGTCCGATAGAGCGTGTGCATGTGGCTACCTACCAAGCTGCGAGCGGTGCGGGTCATGATGCGATGCTTGAGCTGGAGGGGCAGGTGCGTGACCAAGCGATGGGCAAGCCACTGCAGACGAAGGCTTTCGGCAATCAACTCCTATATAATCTTATTCCGCAGATTGACATCTTTACGGACAATGACTATACGAAGGAGGAGATGAAGATGTACAATGAGACTTGCAAGATCCTGCACAATGATGAGATACGTGTCAGTGCCACCTGCGTGCGTGTCCCAGTACTGCGTGCCCACAGCGAGGCTATTTGGGTGAAGTGTGCTGAGCCACTCACGGTGGAGGCGGTGCGCGAGGCGATGTCGCAACAGAAGGGGCTACTCCTGATGGACGATCCCGCCAAGCGTAGCTACCCGATGCCCCTACACTGCTCTATGCAAGAGCCAGTCTATGTGGGACGTCTGAGGGCTGATCTTGCCGAGCCAGGCTGTGTCACTTTCTGGTGCGTGGCTGACCAGATTATGAAGGGGGCTGCGCTCAATGCTATTCAGATTGCTGAGTACCTGATTCAGGAAGGTGCTTTTGCTAAGTAAAGTCTTGATCCATTAGAGTGCATATGGAGCAAACGAGCGAGAGCAATCCGCAGGAGCTAGTCGCCTTTCTCACGCTGTGCAAGGACTACTGCGCACTCATAGAGCATGCGTCTGAGTATAGTCGTGCAGACTTTGTAAGGCGTACCTACGGCTATCTGCCAGAGATCTTTAGCTACTTATCGCAGATGCCAGCTACCTCTACGGAGGAGCTGGAGGAGTGGCTCACGGGCTACACGCAGATGATCTCGGATGAGACGGTGAGCTACTACGAGGAGCAGGTGCGTGCGCTACTGGGGGAGGAACTGGATCTCTTCCTCCACTACCCAGTGGGTGTGACGCAGGATGGCGAGCTACAGCCTGAGCGTCTCTCACGGCTCTTGGTACTGATCTACCGTGAGCTGGGTACGCCATTGCTGGTGCTTAGAGAGGATGCTGGCGAGCTACTCGTTGCGACGCTCGCGATACTGCAATACGCTTTTGACACATACCTTGGCGATGCGCTCCTCTCTGCCCTGCGTGTGCTACACTATCACAAGAATAGCGAAGCTCTAGAGGAAGATACTGACTGCTGAACCACAGGAAGCATACATTATATAAAGAGTAAACAATCGTGCTGTCATCAATTACTAAAGAGGAGATAGGCAAACTAGCCAAAGCGACCTTCACAGGTGAAATCGTTGTCGTGGACTCGCTCCCGCAAGTGGAGTCTGCCGTAGCAGCTCTAGAGCAGTGTGCTATAATCGGTATGGACACAGAGTCTAAGCCTGTCTTTAAGAAGTATGAGCGTCAGTCGGTAGCACTTATTCAGCTGTCGAGCGAGAGTTGCTGCTACCTCTTTAGGATTAACAAGATAGGCATCCCGCCACGCCTACAGGGACTACTGGAGCGTGAGGACATACTCAAGGTGGGGCTAGACCTTTGCGGGGATCGGAGACAGTTGAGGAGGTTTTCGCCAGAGCTACATCCACAGGGCTTTGTAGACCTGCAGCGTCTCACACCTGCCTACGGTATCCATGACTTGGGTCTGCAAAAGATCTATGCGATACTCTTCGCTGAGAAGATTAGTAAGCGTGCTCAGCTAAGCAACTGGGAGGCGGCTACGCTAACGCCTGCGCAGCAAAGCTACGCTGCACTAGACGCATACGCTTGTCTCCGCATCTATCATCGTCTTGAGTCGGAGCCGATGCCACTACTGCACCACTTCGGACTCTGCCCCGAGCAACCATCCTAGGACTTTACCACAAGAGCTACAACCTACCACCACTCCTATGTATCAGTTATACCTCAAGCCTCATCGTGAGGAGCCTCTCCTCCGACACCATCCATGGGTCTTCTCAGGCGCACTGCAGCGCAGCAAGGAGAGCATACCGCTAGGCGCGACAGTGACTATCCTTAATCATGATGGCTCTCAGCGACTAGGTCAAGGCGTTTACGAGGGCGGTACGATAGCCGTCCGCATGCTAACCTTTGGCGAGGAGGAGATAGGGGAGTGGCGTGCCTTTTTTACCACACGTCTGAGCCAAGCGCTGCAGCTTCGCAAGACGCTCATCCAGAGCCAAGACGGGCGAACGACAAACTGCTGGCGTCTATGCTATGGCGAGAGCGACTTCATACCAGGGCTGGTCATTGACATCTACCGAGAGGTGGCTGTGATACAGATACATGCGCTGAGTCTCTACCCGCTACGTCAGTTGATTGCTGAGGTGCTGTGCGAGCTCCCAGAGCTAGGCGTGCACTACGTCTACGACAAGTCTGTCGAGACGCTCCCAGCGCAGACACCTAGCGACTGGATTATGCCAAATGGCTACCTAGGCAAGGCTCCCTCGGCGGAGTATGATCGGACGGTGCAGGAGTACGGTTACAGCTTCCTGCCAGACTGGGAGCGAGGACAGAAGACTGGCTTCTTCGTAGACCAGCGTGACAACAGACGTCTTGTCGAGTCGTATGCTCGGGGGCGCAATGTCCTCAACATCTGCTGCTACTCGGGGGGCTTCTCCGTCTATGCTCTCGGAGGGGGTGCTCAGCGCGTCGTCTCGATAGACAGCTCTGCACGAGCTATCTCACTTTGCGAGGAGAGTGTGGCGATCAACTTCTCGTCAGACCTGGAGACACAGCAGAGGCACGAGGCGGTCGTGGCTGATGCTTTTGACTATCTCTCTGCGATCGAGCCTGGAGCCTACGACCTGATCGTCTTAGATCCACCAGCTTTTGTCAAGCAGCGCAACCATAAGCAGCAAGGTCTGGGAGGGTACCGCCGATTGAACGAATCAGCCCTCAGAGCGATCGCCCATGGTGGACTGCTCTTCACCTTTAGCTGTTCGCAGGCCGTCACGATGGAGGAGTTTACCCTAGCGGTGATGACGGCTGCCACGCTGGCGGGGCGAGAGGTGCGTATCCTCAAGCGTTTGGGGCAAAGTCCCTGTCATCCGATCAACATCTTTTACCCAGAGGGGGAGTATCTCAAAGGATTGCTCCTCTACGTCTCTTGATCCATGCCCTCTAAGCCCAAAGAGTCTAGCTCAGACCTACTCTCGCCACAGACGACCAGTGCCGTGGCTGGCGGTATCGACTGCGAGCAGCTCTTTGCCTTGATGACGCAACAGCTCCCCCTTGTCGTTGATACGAGACGATCGGGCAAGCTTTACAGTCTTCTGCAGAAAGAGCTAGAGACTCCGACCGATCATCTCAAGTATCTGCAGACGGAGGGGCTACACTGGCTACATCGTGCGGCTCGTCACGACTCGCTCCCTGCGATTGACTACTTAGTTAAGCTCTATCAGCCACACTCCGACAGGACTGCGCAAAACTGTCTGAGGCGCTACCTGCGCCAGAGGGTAGCCCTGCGGGGAAATGTGGAGGATCTGTACGCTCTAGCACTACACTTGACGAGTCCGCAGACGGGACTAAGGAAGAACTACCGAGAGGCGAGCGACTACTTGCGTATGGCGATCCAGCTAGGGCATCCGAAGTCTCATCTCCTCTTAGCGCAAATGTATCAGAGAGGCTTGGGCGTAGTGCGTAGTCACGAGCAATATCTCTATCACTTAGAGACGGCTGCCGAGGCGGGGCTCGTGGAGGCTCAGATAGCACTCGCAAGAGCTTACGCACAGGATGGGCTCTTCGCTCAGATGGAGCGGGTCGAGTACTGGCTCACGGTAGCCTTGAGGCAAGATGCGCCCGAAGCGTGCTACCTGCTCGGCAAGCTGTGGTATCACCAAGATGGAGACTGCTACAGCTCTCGTGTCGTCTCCTTGTGGGAGCGGGCTGCCGAGGCAGGCATCCCCGAGGCGTGCTATGAGGTAGGGCGGATGCTCCTGACAGATCCGCTGCAACCCGCTCGTCGTACCGAGGCTATCCGCTACTTGTGCCAGGCAGCGCAGAGCGGGGTCTTTCTAGCCACCCAGCTACTCTATCGACATCATTATGACGCTAGTGGACGATACATCGGGATGCTTCGCGAGTCCCTCTCGGAGTATGTCGCTGAGGAGCAGATGCTCTTTTGATTCCTAAGGAAGTCTCACTTTAATAAACGAACAAACAATATGAAAACACATCTAATCAAGCAGGGAGCTTATCTCTCGCAAATTGATAATCAACGAGGAAACAGCCTAACCGTTGACCTCCCCGTCGCTTCTGGCGGTACAGGTCAGGGACCTCCCGCCTTCGAGCTCCTCGCCATGTCGCTCAATGGGTGCATCGCGACGATCTTCACCACGATGGCCGAGAAGAAGCGCCTCACCATCGAGCATCTAGAGATAGATCTTGAGGCAAAAACGACGGAGGGCGAGATGGAAGCGATTGACTACACGCTACGGGTCAAGACGACTGCTACGGATCAGGAGTTGGAGAAGTGCCTCGAGTTGACCGAAAAGGTCTGCCCTGTAGGACGACTCTTCCACCGTGCTGGCGTCCCCTTCACCCATCGCATCGAGCGAATGTAAGGAGCGCACGTTTTACCCCCTGCTAGCGAAAGCAAAACCCCACCATTGTGTCCGTACAATGGTGGGGTTTCCCGTTGTCTAGCGCTTATCTGTGGCTAGCCACACTTTGAGGAGCCGCAGTTGGTACAGATGAGGCAACCTTCCTGATAGACCAGCGTGTGCTGTCCGCAGTTAGAGCAGGCGGCAGATACGGCTGTACCGCTAGGGAGGTAGCTCTTGAGAGCACGAGCCACACCGTTCTTCCAGGTGTTGATACTCTCATCGTTGAGCTCCATGCCCTGGACCAAGTTGATGACCTGATCTATCGGCATCTGGTAGCGTAGGACGCCTGAGATGAGCTTCGCATAGTTCCAGTACTCGGGGTTGAACTTCGTGTCCAGACCCTCCACCGTAGTCTTGAAGCCACGCTTGTTGTGGAACTGGAAGTCATAGTGCTTCGTGCCGTCCTCGTCGTAGCTACGGATGATCTTACCCTTCGTCACGCTCTTGGGAAGCATGATACCCTCGTCATCGTCAGCGATACCTGTGAAGACCTCGTAAGGCTTACCGTCGAGCAAGCCGACGAAGGCGATCCACTTCTCCTTATTGTTCTGAAAGCGTACGATGTCAGCATCTAGTACCTTGGGACGCTTGTGTACAGCCTGAGGCATAGTCGTAGGCTCTACGGGAATTTCCGCAGCTGCCTCTTGCTCAGCCTTCGCTTGCTTCTCTTTCTTCTGCTGCTCCTCCGAGATGAGCACGCCTGAGCGAGAGCCCTCACGGTATACGGTACAGCCCTTGCATCCAGCCTTCCACGCCTCAATGTAAAGCGTAGCCACCATCTCCTGAGAGATGTCCGAGGGGAGGTTGATCGTCACGCTAATGCTGTGATCCACCCATTGCTGTATGCGTCCCTGCATCTTGACCTTAGCGACCCAGTCCACATCGTTGGCAGTAGCCTTGTGGTAGGGCGACTTAGCGACTAGCTCCTGTAGCTCTTCGTGCGAGTAGTTCTTCTCGGTGTCGTAGCCGTTGATCTTCATCCAGGTGAGGAAGTTGTGGTGGTAGACCGTGTACTCCTCAAAGGTGTCGCCCGTCTCGTCCGTGTAGTCCACCTTGACGTTCTTGTCGTTAGGATTGACCTTGCGTCTGCGTTTGTAGACTGGCATGAAGACTGGCTCGATACCTGACGAAGTCTGCGTCATCAGGCTCGTAGACCCTGTAGGAGCGATGGTCAGCATCGCTATATTACGACGGCCGAACTTCTTCATCTCTTCATAGAGCTTCGGATCAGCCTTGGCAATGCGCTGGATAAAAGGATTGTCCTTCTCACGCTCTGTGTCATAGAGGTCAAAGGCTCCGCGCTCCTTAGCCAACTCTACTGAGCTAGCGTAAGCTGATAGGCAAAGGGTCTTCTGCACCTCCTCTGCAAAGCTGATAGCCTCGTCCGAGCCGTAGCGCATGCCCATCGCAGCGAGCATATCGCCCTCGGCAGTGATGCCGACGCCCGTACGACGTCCGAGGAGGGTCTTGCGCTTGATCTTGCGCCACAGCTCACGCTCAGCTGCTTTGACCTCTTCGGTCTCCGTATCTGAGGCGATCTTCATGAGGATTGCATCGATCTTCTCCGCCTCTAGGTCAATGATGTCGTCCATGATGCGGAGCGCCTTGGCAACATGCTCACGGAAGAGATCAAAGTCAAACGAAGCCTCTGCCGTAAAGGGGTTGCGCACGTAGCTATACAGGTTGATCGCCAGCAGACGGCAACTATCGTACGGACAGAGAGGTATCTCTCCGCAAGGATTGGTCGAGATAGTCTTGAAGCCTAGATCAGCGTAGCAGTCGGGCACAGACTCACGGATGATCGTGTCCCAAAAGAGCACCCCTGGCTCAGCGCTCCGCCAAGCATTGTAGATGATCTTGTCCCATAGCTGGCGCGCCTGAATGGTGCGGGTAAACTTAGGCTCTGCAGAGTGGACGGGGTAGGTCTGCAGATACTCTTTGTCCTCTACGACCGCCTGCATGAAGGCATCGTCGATGCGTACCGACACATTGGCACCCGTCACCTTACCCTCGGTCATCTTAGCATCGATAAAGGACTCGCTGTCAGGGTGATTGATCGAGACCGTGAGCATGAGTGCACCACGACGACCATCTTGCGCCACCTCACGCGTGGAGTTGGAGTAGCGCTCCATAAAGGGTACTAAGCCCGTAGAGGTGAGGGCTGAGTTCTTGACGGGCGAACCCTTAGGACGTATGTGCGAGAGATCGTGTCCCACGCCACCACGGCGCTTCATCAGCTGTACCTGCTCCTCATCAATGCGGATGATGCCACCGTACGAGTCGGGCTCACCGTCTAGGCCGATGACGAAGCAGTTTGAGAGCGATGCGATCTGGTAGTTATTGCCGATGCCAGTCATCGGGCTACCCTGAGGCACGATGTAGCGGAAGTGATCCATCAGATCTATCAGCTCACTCTCAGAGAGCGGGTTGGGGTAGTTGTGCTCTATGCGGACCAGCTCCCGAGCTATGCGCTGGTGCATGTCGCGAGGAGTCTGCTCATAGATATTGCCATAGCTGTCCTTGAGGGCGTACTTGGTCACCCATACCTTGGCGGCTAGTTCATCACCGCCGAAGTAGTCCAATGTGGCTTGATAAGCCTCATCAAAGGAATATGTCTTTTGCTTCACTTGATATAGATATATGAAGGGTTACAAGATTAAGTCTAGTTGAGATGCTCTGTCATGATGTCGTCATAATCCTGAGCTTCTCGTATTTCGTTTGCAATATTACAACCAATAATTGACGTGGGCAAATAAATCAACTAGAAAACATTCAATTGTTGATAAGTTGTCCGAGAAAAAATCGTAACTCGCTTATAGTTAGTGCTATCTGTTTTTGCTGTATGATCGAAAGTTTACCGTTTTGAAAACTGAGTCTAGTGTCAGACAGTCCGATGCTTGTCTATTTGGTTGACTAGATGGGCGGAAGGCGCTTATTCGTTGCGAATCTTTTGAGCTATTCTTCTAGATCTTCCTCGCTCCGATTCGGACATGAAAACGTTTTCTCCCTAAGAATTTCCCAATAGCTCGGTGGAAAACGAATATTCTCCACGGAGACGGGAAATAAAAGTTCGGAAGAATGAAATGAAACTTCGGAAGAAAGATTTCGAAGTTCCGAAGAATTTTTTGTTCCCTCGCTGGAGAATCAAAAAGCTCCACCGAGGAATTGACCGATTTCCTTCGACATGCTCCGACGAACTCGTTTATATCATTGCGTCGTCTTGCGGGTGAAATCTTTTTCCTCCTGATGAAAATGGATTTTCATGGGCATGAAACTGGATTTTCTCCCGCATGAAACTGGGTTTTCACCTGTATGAAACTGGAGCAACGCTAGGGAAAGCGACACGAGTGAGGGGGGACTGCTGAGCTATTCAACAACCATTTAGTGGTTGCTTAAGGGAAACTTAGCAGTCGTTTAAGAGGCGCTGAGCGGAGGGTCAGAAGGAGACGGATATGCCTAGGCGGACGGAGTGGCGCTGGAGCGGGGGGATTCCTTGGCCAGTGATGCGGTAGAAGTATTGGACGGAGAGCACCTTGAAGATGTTGCTCAGTCCTGCCGAGAACTCGAGGTGTAGGTCATTGCGCATTGGCTCGGCGTAGGTGGGGAGGAGGATTTGCCCAGGTCGCGGGGTGATGTGCCGTGGCGATGTGTCGCCCCAGTAGCCGTGGATGCCGACGAGCTCTCGCAGTCCGAGTCGCTTGACGAGTGGGATCCGGTTGAAGAGCAAGCCCTCCATACGATAGAGGAGCTTGAAGTCGAGGTATTTGTCGGCGATGAACTCTAGTGGCTGGATGGTTTGGAAGGCATCGGGGACGAGTAGCCAAGCGCGATTGCCATAGGGCGTGAAGAGCTGTGACTGTGGGGTATTGCCTAGAGCGATGCCACTCTGGAGGGTTATATCGAGTGCGCCAAATATGCTGAGATACAGTCTCTGACTGTAGGCGAGGTGGAGCGCACCGTGAGTCTGATCGTTGCCACATAGGCCTCGTGGGTAGACCGATCCAGTGATTGTGAAGGATGGCTTGTAGATGTCTGCCGAGACGATGCTACCAGGCTTGCGTCCTGAGTAGGGCGTGCGTCCAGGCGTCCAGCTGAGTGAGGCTCCGATCTCGGTCTGTCGTAGTTCGTGGACTTCGTATTGCTTGCCCTCGTCATCGATCGTATAGTAGTGGAGCGTGCCTGTGGGTCGCTGGCGTTGGTAGTCGACCCATATATTGGAATAGAGGCTGGGCGACCAGTCGATCTCGTGCGAGGCCTCTATATCTAGTCCGTAGTAGCGACGTGTGATGGTGTAGGTGCCAAAGATAGAGGCGATGCCATCTTTGTAAAGTCCGTAGCTTTCCTCCCCAGGGAAGAAGAGGTCGTTGCGTATGGAGAGCGCAAAGTTGTTTCGTGGGTAGCTGTGTGGGTGTAGCTCTTTTGGCTTAGTGGCGTAGGTGAGACGAGCGTAGTACTTCCACTTTTTGTCCTTAAAGCCATAGGTGACATATCCCTCGGCAAAGAGCTGGTTGTGCAGTCTGGCCGTGGTCATACCACCGAGTCGCAGCCGTACGCCCTCGATTAGGTTGGCACTGATGAGGGTCTCTAGGGGACCAATGTCTAGATAGACACGCTCACGGTGTAGTGGCTCGGCAGGTATCGGGATAAAGCCTACGGAAGCTATCCTGGCGCATAGTGAAAAGAACTTGTACCCAGGGTCGTGGAGGATATAGTCGACGAGCTGTGTGGCGCGCTGCTCGGTGGAGTCGATCGGCTCGGGGCGAACGACCAGACCGTAGTCGTCGATAACGCGTGTCATGAGTTGCTGGAGCGTATCAGCGGGGAGGAGGAGACGCGGGTCGAGCACCTCTGGTCGTAGCGCTGTGGCGCCTGTCGCATAGTGGCTGTAGATGGAGGTGACGCGAGCTAAGGCGGAGATGTTTAGTCGCTTGGATACGCGAAAGAGTGCGTCAAGGCGCTGTCGCTCGGGGAGCCATAGGGTGTCGGGCCGTCCGTCTGGTCGTGTGATGCTCTGCGGGGTGTAGTCTATAGTAATCTCTAGGCGGTCTACCCAGTTGACATTGGCGGTGGTGGGGAGGCGCATCTCTACTCGGTGGATGCTATAGTCCACGGTGTCTACTAGTAGCGTACCCGAAAAGCCTGCGTCACGCAACTCGATCGGTACGAACTGTATCTGATAGCAGGGATTGCCCGAAGCGTCTGGGATGGTGTCTCGTAGATAGTACTTGTAGAAGGTGATGCCGAGCTGGGAGTGTAGGGGGCCTATGATCTCTTTGGAGAGGAGTGGCAGATCGTTGTCGTAGATGTCTACGGGAGCGAGGAGGGCATCTATATTGCTCGATAGCAGTCCCTCGTCAACGACCTGCTCGACCCCACAGTGTCGTGTGCCGAGGAGTAGCGGGTTCTCTGGGTGCCCACCTTGCTGTGCGTAGACGAGATGACGCTCACGTAGAGAGAAGGGGAGGATGGGTGTCCTGGCGAGTGCAGAGCTATCGACGAAGCTCTTCATGCGCCACTTGGGGATGCCCCAGTAGCCTTTGCCTCGTGTGATGTCGCCTTGAGCGAGGAGGGTCTTTTGGTAAAGCTGGTAGGAGTAGTCGGGCAGGGCGGATAGATGGTTGCGCTCTTTGTGCTGCATCACCTGGCGCATGATGGTTACGGCGGGATTGCCCTTGCGTCGGTAGCGCTCTTTCTTGGGCTTGACGATGATCGTCTCCATGACCGTTTCTTTTCGGGAGAGGGGGATGCGACCTAATTCGTGATTCTGGTATTTGTCCAGGAGCAGTGTGCGACCTTCGTAGCCCAGACAATTGATCTGTAGTGCGATGGAGTCTGTGGCGATGAGTTCTTGCTGTAGCTTGATGGTGAAGGCTCCTTTGTCATTACTGGCGGTACCCGTGACGCTCTGGAGAGTCTCGGTGGAGATGGTGGCGTAGGGGATCGGCTCTCCGGTCTCTCGGTCGTATAGGATGCCCGAGATGATGGTAGTGCTGATGATCTGTGCGGGGAGCAAGGTGGGGAGGAGGCACAGGAAGCTCCAGAGCAGGAGACGGTAGCTACGCTTGACAGGCATGAGCGGGTTACTTAGTCAACTTGCGACGCAGGCGAGCCGTGGGGAGCCCGAGCTGCTGTCGATACTTGGCGGTGGTGCGGCGCGCTATGTCGTAGCCTTGGCGTGAGAGCTCCTCCGTGAGTTGGTCGTCTGTGAGCGGCTGGCGTGGATCTTCCCCGTCAATGATTTGCTTGAGGCAATCTTTGATCACTTTGGTGGAGACATCGCTACCGTCCTTTGCCTGCATGCTTTCGCTAAAGAAGAACTTGACGGGGTAAATGCCCCACTGGCACTGCACGTACTTGCTATTGCTGACGCGTGAGATGGTGCTGATATCTAGTCGGGCTAGCTCGGCGACGTCCTTGAGGATCATGGGGCGCAGGTCTACGATGTCGCCTGAGAGGAAGAAGTCTCGCTGCAACGTCATGATGATGGTCATGGTCGTGCGGAGGGTGTCGTAACGCTGCTGCAGAGCGGAGATGAACCACTCGGCGTCCTTGACTCGGTCGCGGGTGTACTGGATTGTCTCCTTGAGCTTGGCTCGCTCGCTGGTTGAGGCGTCACGGTAGTCGGCGATCATCTGCTTGTAGCTTGGCGACACGGTGAGGGCGGGTATCTCGCGCTGATCGGTGAGGGTCAGGGTGAGCTCGCCTTCATGCTCGGTGATGATGAAGTCGGGTGTGACTTTCGAGAGGAGGGTCTCTGCAGAGGAGTCAAAGCCGTTGCCTGGCTTGGGCGAGAGCTGGTGGATGAGCGACGACACGGCCTCAAGTTGCTTTTGATCAAAGCCTCGCTTGGTGAGTCGCTCGAACCGTTTGTAAGCAAAGTCATCGAAGTAGCTAGAGACGATCTTCTCCGCATTGACCACAGTCTCGCTCTGCTCCATGCGGTGTAGCTGTAGTAGTAAGCACTCTTGTAGCGTCCTAGCTCCTACGCCTGGTGGATCTAAGCTCTGAATGATCTGAAGTAGCTCGGCGAGCTCCTGCTCGGAGGCGTCGATGCCCTCTTTGAGGAGCAGATCCTGAGCGATGAGCGGGAGCGAGCGGTCTAGGTAACCGTCCTCACGGAGGTTCCCTACTATATAAGGTACGAGCAATTGTTGCCGCTCGGTGAGCTCTAGGGTGGAAAGTTGGTTGTCAAGGTAGTCCGTGAGGGAGAGTCCGTGAGCGGCAAAGGGTATCTCCTCGCGCTGCTGCTCTCTCTCGGCGATCATCCTCAGCCGATAAGCTGGTATCTCGTCGTCATTGCCGAATTCGTTGCGTGCTTCGAGCCGATCTTGGTCGGACTGGCTTAGGGAAGAGTCGACTTGCTCGTTGGTTGCGTTGCTTTCATTGGAATCGTCACGAGCAGTGTAAGCCTCTTCGAGGGCGGGGTTGCGCTCGATCTCAGCACTGATGCGCTGCTCCAGCTCGGTGACAGGTAGCTCCAGCAGTTGTATCTGCTGTATCTGCCGGGCGGTGAGGGTCTGTCGCTGCTCTAGCTGCTGTTGCTGGCGATTCTTTAGCATAGCTCCGCAATGGACGAGAGATGGTGCGAGTTAGAGCCTTTGATCAGGATAAAGCTGTGCTGCGGTTGGTGTCTGGTGAAGTATTGCTTGAGAGCGGTCGCTGAGGGAAAGAAGATGAAGTGTTCGTTCCCGTAGTGTCCCTGCAGAGCAAAGAAGTTGGGCCCGCAGAAGTAAGTGACCATCTTAGGGTAGCGCAGGAGGTAACTTCTTATCTGTCTGATGACGGTGATATGCTCGCTCTCGGCAGCATCGCCGAGCTCATTCATGTCACCGAGGATGAGCATGCGGTTGAGCCCCTGCGAGTCCATCGTGAAGTAGCTACTGAGTGCCACCTCCATGCTAGAGGGGTTGGCGTTGTAGCAGTCAAGGATGACGCGGTTGCCTTGCGCTGTCGGGGGAAGGACTTGCGACCGCTCATTGTGTGGCTGGTAATTGGTCACGGCCTCATTGATCGTTTTCGGATCTAAGCCGAAGTGTAGTCCCACGGTGATGGCTGCTAATATATTGTTGAGGTTGTAGTCGCCGACTAGCTTTGTCGCTAGCTGGTAGCTTTCGCCAGTCTCCTGGTCACGCCACTCTATCTTTAGCAGACCAGTCTTATCGGTGGGGAGTACGGAGCCTGTGATGCGTGGCGAAGAGGTGCCGTTGTAGTAGACTGTGGGCAGTCCATTGAGGTTGCTGATGAGCGTCTTGTCCTCGCCATTGCAGAAGGCTTGTCCGTCATGCTCTCGCAGATAAGCGTACAGTTCGCTCTTAGCCTTGACCACTCCCTCTGGCGTGCCAAAGCCTGAGAGATGAGCCCGCCCCACATTCGTAATGATGCCGTACTGTGGCTGAGCCAGCTTGCAGAGCGAAGCGATGTCTCCGATGTGCGAAGCGCCGAGCTCGACGATGACAAACTGATGCTCGGGGCGAACTTGTAGCAGGGTAAGCGGGACGCCTATCTCATTGTTGTAGTTCCCCTGCGTAGCATGCACCCGATACTTGGCGGACAAGACCGCAGCGACCAGCTCCTTGGTGGTCGTCTTGCCATTGGTCCCCGTGATCGCTATGAAGGTTGCCTCGGACTTCGCCCTATGTAGGAGCGCCAGCTCGTGGAGCGCCTCAAAGCCTCCGTCCTTGTAGTAGATGAGTCTCTCCCGAAGGTCGGCTTCCTCGACCGCATCTATATAGCTAAGGTCGTCAACGAGAGCGTACTTGCAGCCCTGCTTGAGCGCATTCGCAGCGAAGCGATTGCCATCGAAGTGGGCTCCTCGTAGCGATACGAAGAGCGAGTCAGGACGCAGATGTCTCGTGTCGGTGCAGATACCGTCGCTCTGGAGGAGTAGGTCGTAGATATGATTGATGTCAGCTGATTGTCGCATAGTAAGAGGATAGGAGATAGCTAATTAGTCAAAAGTCAAAGGCATGCCACTGGGTACGTAGTCGGATACATCTAGCCCCCAGCTCAGGAGCTCCCGTACCATAGAGCTAGAGATGTGGAGCAGTCCTTGCGCTCCAAAGAGGAGTACGGTCATAGGCCCGTGCAGATGGTCATTGATCTGGGAGATACTCTGCTCGTACTCGAAGTCGCTCGTGGAGCGTACGCCACGTATGAGAAACTGTGCGCCACACTGCTTCGCCGCTTCGATGGTCATGCCGCTATAGCTGACTACTCGGATACGAGGCTCCTGCGCATAGACGGTCTCTATCTGTAGGACTCGTTGCTCGGCGGTGAAGCATGGCTTTTTCGTCGGGTGCGTGCCGATACCTATGACCACCTCGTCGAAAATCTTGAGAGCACGTGCCACAATGTCCGCATGCCCTAGTGTGAAGGGGTCAAAGGAACCCGCAAAGAATCCGATACGCTTCATATCTGTCTGCTAAGCTAGCTGGGGAGACTTAGACGATCTCCTCGTCGATGACTAGGTTGTCTATGATAAAGTCTTGACGGTCGGGCGTGTTCTTGCCCATGTAGAAGTGGAGCATTCGCTTGAGATTGTCCTCCTTGCGGAGCGACACCTGACGGAGCTTGATGTTTTCCTCCGTGATCAGCTCCTTAAACTCATTGGCGCTAATCTCGCCCAGACCCTTGAAGCGGGTGATCTGAGCCGAAGCTCCCATCCGCTCGACAGCTGCATTAAGCTCCTGATCACTGTAGCAGTAGGCTGAGGTCTCCGTCTCAGACGCTGGCTCGATGGTCGCCTTCTTGCCGCCCTTCTTCTTGCCCGCAGAGGCAACACGTGCCGTGATACTCTTCTTGCGCTTGGCTGGGAGCGAGACTCGATAGAGCGGTGTCTCCAATATATATACGTGTCCACGCCGCACCAACTCGGGGAAGAACTGCAAGAAGAAGGTTAGCGTCAGGAGTCGTATGTGCATACCGTCGTCATCGGCATCGGTAGCGATGATCACACGGTTGTAGCGCAAGCCGTCGAGGCCGTCCTCGATGTTGAGCGCAGCCTGGAGGAGGTTAAACTCTTCGTTCTCATAGACCACCTTCTTGCTCAGCCCGTAGCTGTTGAGCGGTTTGCCTCGCAAGCTAAAGACCGCTTGGTAGCGCGCATCTCGGCTCTGCGTGATCGATCCACTAGCCGAGTTACCCTCCGTGATAAAGATACTAGTCAGTTCGGGGTTCTTAGCCTTCGGATCGTTGTAGTGCTCGGTGCAGTCACGCAGCTTCTTATTGTGCAGGCTCGCCTTCTTAGCACGCTCACGCGCCAGCTTGGTCACGCCACTCATCGCCTTGCGTTCACGCTCGTTGGCTTGGATCGTCTGGAGCATCACCTCGGAGATCTCGGGGTGCATGTGGAGGTAGTTGTCGAGCTTCTCCTTGAGGAAGTCGCCGACAAACTTTTGTACCGTCACGCCCCGCAGTGGTTCATGCTCAAACATTGGGTCTTGCGGCACCATCTCTTTGGAGCCCAGCTTGATCTTCGTCTGACTCTCAAACTCAGGCTCGATGATGCGAATGCTGATTGCTGCCGCCATGCCAGAGCGAATGTCCCCATACTCAAAGCCCTTGCCCGAAAACTCCTTGATGACGCGAGCCACCTGCTCGCGAAAGGCTGTCAAGTGGGTACCTCCCTGTGTGGTGTACTGACCATTGACAAAGCTGTAAAACTCCTCTCCGTACTGCTCAATGTGTGTGATCGCGACCTCTATGTCGGGTCCCGTGAGACGTATGATCGGGTAGAGCGGATCGCCCGTGATCGTGTCTGAGAGGAAGTCCTGTAGCCCGTGACGGCTTACATACTTCTTGTCGTTGAGGTAGAGCGTCAGCCCCGTGTTGAGGTAGCAGTAGTTGCGCACGAGCGCCTCCACATGGCGCAGGTCGTAGTGCGAGTTGCGAAAGACCTCAGCGTCTGGCGTGAAGACGACCAAGGTGCCGTGCTCCTCTTTGTCCTCCCACGGCTCTGCTGGTGTATGAGCGATCATCTCAGCCCGCTCGTAGGTGACGGAAGAGGTCTCTCCCTCGCGCCAGCTCTGGACGGTAAAGGTCGAGGAGAGCGCATTGACCGCCTTGAGACCGACGCCGTTCAGACCGACCGACTTCTTGAAGGCTTGCGAGTCGATCTTAGCACCCGTATTCATCTTAGAGGTCGCATCAACGAGCTTGCCGAGCGGTATGCCACGACCGTAGTCTCGTATCTGCACCTCGTTTGTCTCGCCGTCTATCGTGATGCGTATTTCACTACCCACGCCCATGACAAACTCATCGATCGAGTTGTCTATCACCTCCTTGATAAGGATGTAGATACCGTCGTCCGCCTGCGTACCGTCTCCGAGCTTACCTATATACATACCAGGACGCTTGCGGATATGCTCGCTCCAGGAGAGCGTCCGAAAGTCATCCTCGGTGTACCCCGCTACGGCGCTGGGGGATAGCTGGTCTGGGTTATTTAGTGGTTCTTGTATCGGCATGGAGGTGAGGGTAAATAAAGGAAGAGATTAGAGCTCCTTGATGAAGACACGGCGCGTCTTGTGGTGCTTACGCTCGAAGTAGCTCCACTGTAGCTGTACTGCCACATTAGTCTCCAGCTCAGGATTACTCTCAGCGGTCTCGACACCTAGCTTGTTGTAGATCGGTATCAAGTCAGCGAAGATCAGCGCATTGATTCCCTTGTTTTGATACTCAGGCAGGACACCGATGAGGTAGAGGTCGACCACCTTGGGCGGGGTCTTGAGCGCATTCAGTAGAGGTATGAAGCCAAAGGGGTAGAGCCGTCCCTTGGCAGCCCGCATCGCCTTGCTCAAGTTGGGCATCGTGATGGCGAAAGCAATCATCTGCTCGTCACGCTCTCGGACGATAGCGGTAAAGAAGTCTAGACGCAGTAGAGGCAGGTAGGCTTTGGCATAGTACTCCATCTGTGCGGGCGATAACTCGCTAAAGCCATAGAGCGGCGCGTAAGCCTTATTGAGCGTGTTAAAGATTTCTTCAGCGTGAGACATAATCTCCTTGCGGCTCTTGTACTTAACCACTTTGAGACCATACTTCTCCTTCACTAGATTGGCGATGCGCTGATGCTTCTCTGGGATCTCCTTAGGGATCTTGATCAGGTACTCCTTCCAGTCGGTACTCTTGGCGTAGCCTAGACGCTCCAGTTGCTTGGGGTAGTAAGCGTAGTTGTAGAGGCCTACGGTCGTACCCATCTGGTCAAAACCCTCCACGAGCATTGCCTCCTGATCCATATCGGTGAAGGACATCGGCCCGTGTATGTAGTCCATTCCCTTGTTGCGACCCCACTGCTCTACAGTCTCAAAGAGCTTGTCAACCACCTCGTCATCATTGATGAAGTCAGCGAAACCAAAGCGAGCGTAGTTTTGATTCCACGTCTCGTTTGCCTTATGGTTGATGATACCTGCGATGCGCCCTACGATCTTACCATCCTTGTAGGCTAGGAAGTAGGCCGCCTCACATACATCGAAGGAGGGATTCTTGTCCTTATCCAGTAGGTCTATCTCATCCTTGATGATGCCAGGGACGTGGTAGGGATTGTTTTTGTACAGCTCAAGGTTGAACTCAACAAACTTCTTCAGTTCCTTGCGCCCATCTATTTGTCTGATTTCTACTGCCATGGTTTGAGATTCTGGTTTTGATTGCTACAGTTACTGCTCTGGCGACAAAGTTAGCAAAATAAGCGATACAAATAGGCTCCCCGACTAAGTAAGCCCGCTATCCGATGCTGGTAAACTGACCTTGTAAAGCTTCGAAAGTATGTGCGATGAGATGTGACGCTTTACTCCCGCTAAAAGTCAATCTCCACGGAGAAACTTCCAAATAGCTCCATGGAGAATGCCTATTTCCTCCGAAGTTTGAAATAAAAGTTCGGAAGAATGAAATGAAACTTCGGAAGAAAGATTTCGAAGTTCGGAAGAATTTGCCGTTTGCTCCCTAGAGAATCTCAATTTCCTCGGTAGAAAGTCCGTTTCTTCGTCAAGTCTCCGAAGTAGGTCCAGGATAGCTCGCCGCCATAAACACGAGGAAATGTAATTCCCATCGGATGAAAATCCATTTTCATACAGGAGAAAATCCATTTTCATACGGGAGAAAATCCATTTTCATGGGTAAGAAAATCCATTTTCATGGGCATGAAAATAGTTGATCACCCCGAGGAAGCGATCGATAAGGTGGGTGTTACCTTTATATTGGTATTGCTTTTCTCCTAAAAGATTCCGACCTTTGTCGCCAATAATCACATATACCTCTAAACATGAAGAGACTATTCACACTTTTCGCAGGGCTACTAGCCCTCCTCTGGAGCTGCAGCTCTCTGCAGGCGCAGACCACAACGGACGAGCACGAAGACCACGCATCGTGGTTCGTGGGCGGTGTCGCTAGCTTTTGGGTTAATAGCGATGCCAAGACGACGTCGCTAGAGTTTCACCCAGAGCTAGGTTACTTCTTCAACGACACCTGGGCCGTGGGACTGATGGCTGGATATGGACTGAAGTCGTATGAGATGACTAGCCAGAAGGCGCTACAGCACGAGTTCTCGCTCTCACCTTTCGTCCGCTACTACTTCCTACACAGAGGCCCCTTCAACCTCTATCTAGACGGCAATGTCGGCTACAGCTATGAGAGACAGGGCGAACATAGTCACCAGGGCTTTGAGGTGGGCTTGCGTCCAGGCGCTTGTCTAGACCTTGCGGATGGCTTGTGCCTCTGTATGCGTCTGGGATTCCTAGGCTATCGCAAGAGCTTCCATGGTGATGAGCCTGGCGTGCCTTCAAATGGATTCGGACTATCCTTCACGCCAGAGCATCTGATGGTCGGACTGGAGCTAGAGTTTTAGCTCTCCTGCTCAGCTATCATACGGTTGAGCTGATCAATATAATCGAGGAGTTCGTCACGCCCCATGCCAGTCGACGCACTGGTCACGAAGAGGGGCGGTAGCTCCTCCCAATCTTCTAGTAGACGAGATCGGTAAGCCTCTACAGCCTCCTGCTGTACCTGCTTGCCGATCTTGTCCGCTTTGGTGAAAACGATACTGAAGGGGATGCCTTTTTCGCCCATCTCGTTGATAAACTCTAGGTCGATGCGCTGCGGCTCATGGCGTATGTCCACGAGGACAAAGAGATTGACCAAAGCCTCGCGCTTAGAGACATACTGGGTGATCAGCTTGCGAAACTGCTCTCGCTGCTCGAGGCTTCGGCGTGCGTAGCCGTAGCCAGGCAGGTCGACGAGATGCCACGATTGATTGATCAGAAAGTGGTTGATGAGTTGCGTCTTACCAGGCTTTTGCGAGGTCATCGCTAGCCCTTTGTGACCGGTGAGCATATTGATGAGTGAGGACTTGCCCACGTTGGAGCGCCCGATGAAGGCGTACTCAGGGAGGGTACTTTGGGGACAGGTCTTGACTGAAGGACTGCTCTGTACGAAGGTGGCGGAGTGTATTAACATTGTTGTTTGGGTCTTGGTAGATGAATGAATAGGTGCTTTAGACTAATGTACTGGGCACCTGAAACTGCTTGTGCATCTCATCGAAGCGGGCTAAGGAGTCAGCGCCAAACTTGGCGAGCGAGGCGCGAACTTTCTCCAGAGGCTTCTGATGCTCTAGCTGGGTCTTGGAGTAAAATTTGTCGGCATAGCAGATGATGCGCTCCTCGATGCTCTGGGGCATATAGAGGCGGTCGGTCGGGAGATCTAGTCCCCGAGCGCGGATGGTCTCGCTGTCTAGTCCTGTGCCAGTGTGGCGCTCGGCAACTTGTGCGTGACGCTCCAGACCTAGCTCACGTAGTAACTGCCCACCAAGGTAGCCGTGCCGTAGGTAAGGCTCGGTGCCGTAGCACCCGATCGTGGGAGCGTCGGTGAGATAGATGCCGATGTCGTGGAGCATGGCGCCCTCGTAGACAAATCGCTCGTCGCACGCTAGCTCGGGGTGCTGACGTACAACTTCAAGTGCCAGCTCGGCAACCTGCTGGCTGTGGGTCAGCAGGATGCGGTAGCCGAGCGTGTCGGTAGGGTAGTAACGCTCGATGATCTGTATGGGGTCAATCATTTGCTATTACGATGTAAGGGGTTGGCATAGCGGTCTGGGCGGAGTACTCGGTGGCGTAAGCGCACTGAGCCTGCGTGATACCACGCTGATAGGTGCCTGGACGTACCACGCTCTGCTCGTAGCTAATCTCGTAGGAGCCACGGAGTAGACTATTGATATGGTATATCTGCGCATAGTTCCGCGCCTCGACATAGTAGCCTAGGCCGCCCTGCCACTCGTAGTGACTGAGCTGCTCTAGCGGTTCACAGCATGCGGAGCGCATATCTCGTATGGTGACAAAGTCTAGGTCACGACGGGTTGTGACGCGAAGCTTCGTGATGAGGACAGTCCCGACGGTGAGCTTTTCGCCAGACTGGATGGGACGCTCTTGCAGTTGTCCGTTGATCTCCTCACGAACGTAAGTCTTGCTCTCGATCATCAGTTCGCCTTGTCGCTCGGACACTTCGCTGAGCGGCTTCTCGCCAACGCTTAGGATGCCACCCCAGAGGATAGCTTGCGGGTCGCTGTGCGTGATGACGATGCTACCCGTGCGGTCTAGTTGGCTAGGCTTGTACTGTAGTCCGCAGTAAGAGTCGGTCTCGATGCGCTCGGTCGTACCATCGGCAAGAGGTATGGAGATGGTCACCTGATCGTGCTTAGCCGTTTCCCCAGCGCCGTCCTCTGGGAGCGTGAGCAGGAGCTCTAGCTGCGTGAGATTGGAGGCGCGCAAATTGGTGCGTAGGTACTCCATCGCCCAGCGACGCATCTGCTGTACCGCGTCGGGGTAGATACCGAACAGTTCGAAAAGCTCAATGGTCTCTCGCTGTAGCGACATCGAGCGGTCTCGCCAGAAGTAACCGCCTACGAGCGTGTTGGCAAAGAAGGCTCCCTGAGCCGCTTCGTAGGATAGATGGTCGTGCAGGATCTCGGCGAGCTGTCGTGCTTGCGCTACGTTGCCCAGCTTGCAGAGCGTGTAGGCTGCTTGCGGTAGGGCGTAGAGGGGGAGCTGCTGAGCCTCCTTGACAAGGAGTGGCGTGAGGTAGTCGACGAGTGCCTTTGTGGTCTGGTCCTTTTGCAGAGCCTTAGCGTCACGCCAGCGGTAGGAGAGGTAGAGCCACTCGGCACCCCATGCGGGGAGGGTAGGTTTCCGCTTGCTCTTGGCTAGCTCTTTCTTCATCTCTTGCATCTGCTTGGTCGTGGTGCGGTCGTAAGCCTGCCAACCACGAGTGAGCATGGCGGTTATCTCTTCGTTTTGCTCTAGCTCACTGACAGCTGCGAGGTAGTCGAGGATGAGCGGCGTGAGGTAAGAGGAGCCTGGCATGTCGGGGTACCACGACCAGTCTCCTGAACTGGTCTGTAGGTTGCTCAGCTGCGCTATGTCCTTGGTGGCGGAGCGCTTATTGGGCGCCTTGAAGAGTGTCCAGAGCTGTTCCTGCGCACCGTCGAGCCATCGCTCGGTAGCACGCCAAGGAGTCTCGTCTAGCGGGAGGAGTGTGGTCTTACGGTTGCTGGTCAACTTGTTGGCGCTCTCGGTTGCTTTCGCCTGAGCTTGTGCCTGAACCCACTGAGCTATCTCTGGCTGGCGTAGCAGTTGCTGCGTGCGGGTCAAAGTGTAGATGCGGAGAACCGTATTGATCGCGTCTCGCTCCTCATTGTTAAAGAGGATCGGCAGTTGCTGCAAGGCGAAGTAACGGGGATTGCTCCAGAGCTGTAAGTGTAGCGAAGCTGACGGATCGCTTGCCTGCCCGAGCAACGCGCTGAGCGGGTAGGAGTAGCTCGCCTGCTTGTCCCAAGCGAAGGGGATACTCTCGACGGTGCGTACCGTCGCTGGCTGTACGGGGATGACGTACTCCTCGCCATCGCTAAGTGAGTCGCTGACGAAGTAGACCTGTACCCGCAGTGTCGAGAGATCTGGCAGAGTGGGTAGGGCGATGGCGTAGGGCGTCACGCCACTGGCGGGAACGGTGAGAGCGAGCTCCAGCGTGCCGTCGGCAAGCGGTGTCGCCGTGCTGTCCGCCGCCAGAGCATCGTAGAGGACTAGTCGAAGGTTGCCACGGAGCGGCTCCTCGGTGAGGTTACGTATCGACCCCGTCAAGTAAGCTTGGTCTCCCTGCATGAGGAAGCGTGGCTGCAGCGTCTCGACCATCAGCTGGCGGTAGCTCTTGATGTCGGCCGTAGCGGCGCAGTCCGTCAGTCGGCTGTCGTAGCCAAAGAGCGCTAGGCGATAGCTGGAGAGTGCTTCGGGCATCTTGCCCGTAAAGGTGACAATGCCCTCGTCGTCGGTGTAGAGATCCGCTAGGAAGAAGGCGGTCTGAGAGAAGTCCTTCCGCAAAATAGGCGCGGCGAAGCCAGTGACCACCACCTCGTCTAGTCTGTTGCTGCTCTCATTTTTTGCTCCGATAGTGTCATAGGCGAGCTCCAGATCATCGTCCACTACGGAGGCGCTCTTAGCAAGAGCCATCATCGGCGGAACGCTTGCTCTAACACCATAAACCGCACCAGAAAGCGCACCATAATCCATTGGCGTGAGCTTCTCTAGGCCAAATCGGAAGCAAGGGTTAGGACTGACATTCTGAAGGTAGAGCGGTATGTATTGAGCCAAGCGATAGATGCTGTGCGAGCGCAGGCTCTCCAAGGCAGCGTCATACATCCACGCCATGACGGGGATGCGACGAGCAGGCGTGCCATCGCTGTAGGTGAGGCGAGCTTGCCACGTGTGGGTCTCGCCAGCGAGGAGCTTGTCGGGCATCTCGATCCACGAGAGCTGCAGGGTCGGCTGGTCAGCCGTATAGTGATACTCGAAGCTCTGAGAGCTGTAGCGTCCGTTGCGTACGCAGTAGAGTTCTATGCGGATCTGCCCCTCCGGGTCAACACTCTTGGGGAGCGTCGGCTGCCAGCGACCTACCTGTTGAGCGGGGAGCGCGGGGAGCTGTCCGTAGATAGCGGGCTGACCTATCGTATTGATGACGTAGTAGATAGACTGCTGGCTCTCGTTGCTGGCATAGTATATCGTAGGCGCGCCACCTCGTGGATATTCCTCCGAGGGCGAAGCTGCCCACAGCGTATTCTGTGTCGATAGATGCTTGTCACGCTCTGCAAAGAGGACTACCTCTTGCTCTTTCTCTAGCGTCTCACCCGTCTTATCGTGGTAAATGTAAGTCAAGCGGTAAGAGCCCGAAGGTAGGCGAAGCCACTCAGCGGGCAGGTGTTGCTTCTCGTTGGCGGGCACCTCTACCGACCAAGAGCTTGTCGTATCAGCGAGCGAGGTGAGTCGTAGCTCTAGCGTTGTGGCTATGGGCGTATTGTCCTCGTTGGTTACACGGATGGTAAAAGTCTGAGCCTCCTCTGTCCTCTCCTTGAAGAAGGTCTTTGCCCCCTTGTACTCCATAGATACAGGTTTCGAGCCGATCCAAATAGATCGCTCTAGCCGTTGCGTCTCGCCACTGGGAGCCGTGATGGTCACCTCTATGCGATAGGTGTGAACTGCCCAAATTTGCGGATTCTGACGCATAGCCTCGGTGCGTAAGTCTGAGAGGGTGATCGGGAACTCAAAGCTCCCCTCCTGCTCATTGACCTGGAGCGTGCCAGAGGTGAGTAGCTGATCGGGAACAACCTCATCAAACAACCAGTTCCTATAGCTTCCCGTCACGCTGTAGGCTACAGATGCCTCTGCGAGCGGATAGCCACTGTAAGTCATTGCAGAGCCACGGACAGTAATCGTGTCTCCCAGCTTCATTGCCTCCTCGGGCAGGGTCAAGGAGCCCTCAAAGCTCGGACGCTTATACTCCGCTACGTGAATGGTCGTACTATTGTCAGCAAACTCCTCCACATCGTTGGAGCAAGAGACCTCGATGGTGTAGTAGCCCGTCATCGCCTCTTTAGGAAGCTGGAGGGTCGCATGGAGACGACCCCACTGATCTGTCTGGACTGTGATCGAGTCGATCATATCGTCCTGTGGCGTGTGTAGCTCGATGGTCAGGTCTAGCTTGGGCAGCACCATCGCTTGCTTCGGGTCGTAGCCCCTTCGGTAAGCGACAGCGTAAAGCTCTATCGCATCACCCAGCTGATAGATACTTCTATCGGTCTGTAGGAACGCCGTGCTGACTGGCTTGAGTAGCTGAAACGAACCGCCCTCGCCACGATAGCCATACCAATGGTCACATAAGGGTAAGAGCAACCGATGGTCTGTACTCTCCACGAGTAAATCCACAGCACGATCTTGCTTCGCCGGCCGAGGTGTTGCAAAGATACCGAGCTTGTCAGGTGTTCGCTCTCCAATCTTGTCTAGTGTAGGCTTATAGTTCGAGTGCCACCCTGAGCGCTTGTCTCCATAGCTCCACAGCTGTATGGGCGCCGTCTGTGCCTGCCCCGTTAGGGCATTCAGCAGTTGAGTTGTTCCGTTGCCTAGATCCAGCGTCCATAGGTCGCTTACAGTGCAGTCGTAAGTAGTTGTGTTCGTCTGCTTCACGTACTTTATCTGTTGCGCTTCAGCCGTGCGATGAGAGATGATTTGCAGGCGATAGTGTCCCGTGGGCAGGGAGGGGAACTCTACCGAGTCGCTCTGTAGCACCATCGCCTCCAGACCTTGCTTCCCCTGATATGTGTGACTCCAGACGAGCTTGGCTTGCTCGGGAATAGAGCTTCTTTTCGCCTTGATAGCGTCTTGTGGCGTAAGCGCAAAGAGCTTGAGCTCCAGTCGCTCCACATTGGCCAGCTCCACCTTTACCATTCCCCGATGGTCGGCCAAGATAAAGCTAGTCAGAGCGATGTTTTCCTGTGGCGTAAACAGTTGATCGCGGATATACTGACAGAACTTAGAGTACTTGCCCTGCTTGTCTAGCCACTCTAGATAAGGTGTGATGAAGTGGTAAGCACGCAGAGGGTCAGAGCCGTTGGCATAGTAGTAGAAGAAGAGTCGCTTGTAGATCTCCATCGTCTCAAGGTGCATCTGCTGGCTCTGCTGGAGTAAGCCTTCTAATCGCTTCGCTACGGTACTGAAAGCTGTGCCACGGGTTGTCTCCTCGAGCGTCACCGCTTGATAAAGGGCATAGAGCCTAGCTCCCTCGTCCGTTTGCTGGAGTTGATCCTCCGTCAGGAGCGCACCGACCCGAGCCGACCAGGAGGGTGTGCGTCCGACTTGCTGCTCTAGCCTCTGCAACTGGGAGAGGGGTAGAGCCTTCAGCAGGTGGCTCATAAGTGTATAGTTACCCTCTTTGGGAAATTGATCAGCGTAAAGCGCATCGGGTAGCTGCTTCGCCTCTTGTCGTGGCATCACCTTGTAGAGTTCAGCACTTGGAGCGAAAGCTATCTCCAGCAGCGGATCAATAGCTTTCATATAGTCCGCATCGCTCCAGTGGCGAGGCGTGACACTGTCTTGCTCTTGGGTCGTGAGGCTTAGTCCCTCTGACTTCAGGCGCTGACTGTAGCTCCGACTGATATACTGATTCGCTATGTATAGAGCGAGGAAGCGCTGATCCCGCTCTGACAACTTATCCCGTCCTTGCCACGTGGTGTGGAGTAGGGGAAACTGCTCCAGCAGACGGTTGTAGTCCAGTCTCTGGAGAGCCGTCTTGTGCGCCTCTAGAGCCTCGATTGTGTAGTTGAGATTGCCCTCACGGAGAGCCTGTGTAGCGAGTCGCTCAGCGCAGGAGAGTGTCTGTGTCGGCAGACGCTTCTTCTGTAAATCCTGTAGCTCCTTGTAGAGAGCTTGGCTAGATTTGGCTGGTTGCTGTGCCATAGTCATAGTGACAGACAGTAAGGTGGCGAACAATATATATAGTGTGGTGCGAAGTCTCATAATACAGTTCCATTTGATACCCCTAAGTTACTTGAAAAGATACAAACAAGCAAGGAGCAACGACTGACCTAAATTTTGTAAATCTCACAAGGCTCCCCACGGCGGTGACGCACGGCGTGGCTAGCGGGAGCGCCTTCGTCTCCGTTAAAGGTTACAGTGTCAACGCTTTGACGTCAAAAATCGTCTCGCTTTGACTCAACGGACGCACGATCGCGCGCCTCTACAAAGGGCTACTCTTGAGGAAATAGCAAAATACCTCGGTGGGTATTGGTGATTCTCCATCGAGGTACGGACAAATTCCTCCGAACTTTGATTTCTTTCTTCCGAAGTTTCATTTCATTCTTCCGAACTTTTATTTCCCGCCTCTGTGGAGATTTTTCGTTTCCTCCCTGACAAATCCCGATTTCCTCGGGAGCTTTGCTAGTTTAGTGAGATCTGCCAGCTGAAAAAAGTGATAAAACGAATCTTCTTAACATGTTTCCAAAAACTTTCCAGCCTTGGAAAATGAAATTTCCAAGGGAGGAAAAGAAGTTTTCCAAGGGAGGAAACTTTCCTTTCCACCGTTGGAAAATTTGGGCATCTGGTGGACAGCTGTCTGTCCTCTTTCTGAAAAAAGTACCCAGTTGGGAAGGTGTTACTGAGATGGTACACGGGTTGTTTTTGTTAGTCCTGTGAGTGTACTCATCTGTTAGTTTCGCTCCCTAGAGCTTCCCGATTTCTTCAAGAGGGATTGCCATCCGCAGAGATACAAGAGTCACTATAAAGTGGGACTATAGCGCTACGAAGGTACCTCTAGCTTTACAGGATGAGGAGGACGTGTACCTATTCGTGTTCGGTCAATCCGTTGAGTCGTTCGCTGAAGGGCGTCTCCTGAAGTATCTATCGAGAGGTGTGTACTGAGGAGCGCTCATGGCTGAGCATTGGGACGGCACAAACGCAAATACCGACGTTTAGGTATTGATTTACGTAGGCTCTCCTTCATACCTTTGCAGTGCAATCATACAATCTGTTTTTCCAAGCAATCAAGTATATGAAAAAAACAATCCTACTCTCTCTAGCGGCTCTCATGACGCTGTTGCTATGCGCTTCGTGCAAAAGCGACAAGAACGAACCAAAGCCTGTACCCAATCCCTCTCAAGAGAAGGGAATGACCAAGAAGATCGTCGTAGACGCTTCCGACTATACGAAGTGGGTCTACATCAACTTTGACAAGGGCGAAGTGGTCAGCGTATCGACTCCCGAGACCGATCTCTCATGGGATCTAGGGCTACACCGCTACGACTTCAAGACCAATGGCGGTACCTCAGGCAAGGGCAAGGGCGCAGCCGCTCGCACCTCCCAAAAGGATCTAATGGCTGACATACCTACTCCTAAGGATAGCGAATGGGCTCTAGACCGTGAGGGAACACTCCTGATGAAATTTGACATGAGCAAGCACGAAATGAAGTACGAGAAGCAATCTGCCAACTTCCTGCTTACCTCAGAGCCCAAGGATGATGGGAAAGGATACCTAAATAAAGGTATCATCAGCAGGGCTGGTATGCCTCCCACGGTGACGGTTGATCCCTCTGTCTTTCTCGTTCGCTCAGCAACTGGTCAGATCGTCCGCGTCCGCGTCCTAGACTATCAGAATGCTACGAAGAAGACGGGATACATCACCCTAGAGTATATCATCAAGGCAGACAAGAAGTAGTCTTCCTCTCCCTTACCAGCTCGGAGCTACTAGAGCGATCGCTCTCCGTGGCTCCGAGCTACCTTAGCTCTTAGTAGCTATTGGCTCTCCAAGCCCCCCCCACACACTCACACTTTACTATATGAAAAGCTCCCTATACATCTTCCTCTCCCTACTTACCCTCGCCAGTTCGCTCTCCGCGACCCCACTCTTTCCTCAAGACTCAATACTCCTAGACAGTACGAAGGTCAAGTGTCTTGACGAAGTGGTCGTCACGGGGACTCGCACACGTTGCCCGATGAAAAACATCTCCATACCGATCCGTGTCGTCTCGCCCAAAGAGATCGAAGCGGTGCAGGCACGATCCGTCGAGGATCTGCTACAGATGGTGATCCCAGGCGTGCAGACGAGCACCCACGGCACGCAAAATCGGATGAGCATACGAGGTCTCTCGGCCGACTACTACCTCTTCCTCATAGATGGCGAGCGTATGACCAACGAGGGAGCCTCCAGTAGCGTAGACCTAGAGCGTATAGACCCCTCCTCGATAGAGCGCATCGAGATGCTACAAGGCTCTAGCTCGGCTCTCTATGGGAGCAATGCCATAGGCGGTGTGATCAACATCATCACGAAGCGTAGCCACAAGAAGCTCGACGCTACGCTCTCAGGTCACTACGACACGCAGAGCATACAGCGCTACAACGGTCGTCTGGTGATGAAGCTAGGTCGTGTGACCAGCACCACGACAGGTGGCTATGCCAAGCAACTAGACTACGAGCTACCTAGCGTACGTGCAGATATACCCCGCACGATGCCTGGCTTCTACACCTTTCATATGGAAGAGCAGCTACGCTACCTTTCCCCAGACAAGCGTCTCTCGATGACCGCTACGGGACGCTTTCACTCCCGTATGCAAAACTTTGACGACAAGGAGAAGAACCGCTATCAGAGCCCCACGGGCAATCTACGCCTGCTCTACAAACCTACCGATGGACACTCCGTAGAGGCTAGCTACCACATCGAGGGATACAAGCGAGACAAGTACTTCTTCCTCGCTACAAAGGAGGAGGGCCCCTGGGAGCCACAGTTTAACTATCTGACGCAGACGGCTCGCATGCAGTACAACTACGACCCAACGGAAGACCCCTACAAGCCGAGCTTCAATGCGGGTGTGGAGATACTACACGAGAACCTGCGTAGCGTACAGGTGACCAACCTCAATCAGGTACACAGCGCTTCGACCAAGACGCTCTACGGGCAAATGCTCTGGCGTATGGACAATAACTGGAGCACTACCGTAGGAATTCGGCAAGATATGCACTCGACCTATGGCACGCACCTGACGCCTCGCCTATCGATCATGTGGCGCAATCACAACTACGCCCTACGCATTAGCTATTCCGAGGGCTTTAGATCGCCTTCGCTCAAGGAGCTCTTTATGGACTGGGACCACAGAGGTATGTTTCGTATCAAAGGCGCCAGCGACCTCAAGCCAGAGATTAGCCACCTCGTGATGATTACTCCTGAGTACAACAACTCCTTTATGAATCTCTCGCTCTCGGCCTCCTACAACCGCATCAACAATCGTATCTATACGCGACCTGAGCAGGAGGGGCGTGTCCTCCAGTATCGCAACGGGGACAAGCCTCTCAATCTATGGAGCGGTACGGCGATGCTACGGGTGACACCTTTCGCAAACTTTGATATCAACATCAACTACGCTCTCGTCCTAGAGCAGATGAAGGTGCAGGGTAAGACGCACTCCTTCTATATCCGCAACACGAGACCACACCACATCAACGGCTCCATACAGTACGGTCACCGCTGGGGCTTGTACACACTCTCGGGACAATTCACTGGACGCTACCTCAGTGGCGTGAAGTCTGCCGTCTATGACGATGCCAGTGACGACTATAAGTACGCCTCCTATCCTGGCTATGCACTCTTTAGGGCTAGTGTCACACAGCGCTGGCAGACGCTCCTAGACCTTAGCCTGACGCTGGGATGCGACAACCTTTTCAACTATATGACCCCAATCGTCGAGCAGGGCGCTTCGCTATCGCCTGGACGTAGCTACTTCGTTTCGCTCTCTCTGAACTACTAAAAAGGGCTTCGCCCCCCACTAAGACTTTCTTCCTTATGACTTTCTCTAAGAAGCATCTCTACTACATCGGCGCCACACTACTGCTGGGCGTCATTATCCTCTGCGCCTATCTCTTGTGGCCTAAGCCGGTGCGAGTCGCACTGGTCAATATGCCAGACTTCGTAGCCTCTCGTATGGCGGCTGCAGCCGACAAGGAGAATGTGCGCCTCACAGCTGTCACGGATCTCTCCGAGCTGAAGAACTACGACGCTATGATCGCCTTCGGCATGGGACTCAAGTGGACCGACGAGGACCGTGCACTGATCAAGCAACTGGGCGAAGAGAAGGGCCTGAAGTACCTCGCCTACATGACCACAACGCCTGAGAATAGTATCTCCAACGTCGACTCCATCCAGCAGCTTAAGCTCGAGGTGTACCTTACTAATGGCGGTACGAGCAACTATCGCTCGGCCTTTAACTATATCCGTAAGGAAATCCTCGGTAAGTCGCTCCGTACGGGTACTATTGAAGAGCCTGTAGAGTACGGCTACGACCTGCTCTTTACGGACGAAGACCCCGACCTAGCCTTCGACAGCGTCGAGAGCTTTCAGAAGTACTACAACGAGCATGGATACAAGGAGGGCGCTCCTCGCATTGCGCTCTTTACAGGTATCGCAGGCCCCTTCGGATCGAGCCGAGACTACTTGGATGAGCTGATCGGAGCACTGGAGGAGTCGGGCTTTAACGTCTACCCAATCAGCGCTATGACACGTCGACTGGAGTTCCTCACGGAGATCAAGCCACAGGCGGTCATCTACTTCGCACACGGACGCTTCGGTGGCGACCCCGCCATCGCTTGGCTCAAGGAGCACAACGTACCTATCTTCACTCCGCTCCTCGTATCGGAGCTATATGACGACTGGATCAAAGACAAGCAAGGCATGTGGGGTGGCTATCTCAGCCAAACAGTCGTAACGCCTGAGATAGATGGAACGATCCTCCCCTTTGCGCTGGTGACACTGCGGGAGAACAAGCAGGGCTTTAAGGAGTTTCACACGATCCCCGAGCGTCTGCCCGACTTCTGCTCACTACTCCACCGCTATGTCAAGCTACAGACGATGAGCAATGCGGACAAGCGCATAGCACTCTTCTACTTCAAGGGTCCTGGACAAAACAGTCTCGTGGCGCAAGGCATCGAGGTGGTGCCCTCGCTCTACAATGTTCTGAAGTATCTACAGAGCCAAGGGTACGACCTGACGGGATTGCCCGACACGGAGGAGGCTTTTGCCAAGGATCTGATGTCTCGTGGTGCACTCTACAACAACTATGCGGAGGGCAACAAGCAGATGATGCTACATAGCAACTACCCCGCCTTTGTCTCGACGAAAGAGCTGACGCGGTGGATCGACGATACCTTCCCTCCTGCACTCAAAGACAGTATAGAGGGTCGCTACGGAGCGATACCTGGACACGACCTCGTCTTAGAGCGTGACGGTGTTGAGGGCATTGCGGTGACCCGACTCACTTATGGTAAGGTAGCGCTCCTTCCTCAGCCTGGATCTGGTAGCGGAGAGCTAGACTTCAAGATGGTACACGGCTCCACCTCCGTACCCGCTTACCCATACATAGCCAGCTATCTGTGGGCACGCAACGGCTGGCACGCTGATGTCCTGATGCACTTCGGCACCCACGGCAGTCTAGAGTTTATCCCCGGCAAGCAGGTAGCGCTAAGCAACTACGACTACACCGACAGACTCGTACGTGACTTGCCACACATCTATTACTACACGACGGCAAACGTCGGCGAGTGTATGATCGCCAAGCGTCGCTCCTACGGGCAGGCAGTCTCTTACTTGGCACCGCCCTTTATTGATACACAGCTAGACAAAGAGATGCAACCGCTACGCGACTTGACTGATCGCTATCTAGCTTCGGAAAAAGATGACGACGTACTCTCCAAGCGGATCAAAGAGATGACCATCGCTAAGGGCTTCCACAGAGACCTCAAGCTAGACTCCACGATGAGCAAGCCCTATACGAGAGACGAGATCGAGCTAATCGCCAGCTTCGTTGACGAGCTAGCTCACGCCAAGATCGTGGGCGGTATGTACACGACAGGCGTCCCCTTCAGCTCAGAGAAGATTTGCTCCAGTGTCCGCCTTCTCTCGGTCGACCCAATAGCCTATGCACTGGCTCAGGTGGACAAGTCTCGTGGACGGATCACCGACGCCCAGATCAAGGACGATGTCTACTTCAACGCACGTTACCTCCGTCCTGCCGACCGCTTCGTGGCTCGTGTTCAGGATCGAGAGATTGCCTCGGGAGAGGTTGATGCGCTCCTTCAGTCTCTAGGCGTTAGTCGCGCCGAGCTAGCACGTGCCGATCAGTTCCTCAAGGCGCAACAAGAGGAGAGCGCACAGTCCGGTATGATGGGCGGTATGCCTGCAGGTATGATGGGCGGTGGAATGCCTAAGGGTATGCCTAAGGGTATGCCCAAAGGAATGGGTGGCGGTATGCCTCCTCACGGCAAGCCCGCCAGTGCCGAGACGAAGAAAGACCCCAAGCTGGTACTCCTCGCCGAGGGTATCAGTCTGTTACGTCGCTCCGTAGCGCAGATACCATATTACAAGCGTATGCTGGTCACTTCGCCACAGCTCGAGCTAGCTTCGCTCGCCAATGCGCTCCGTGGTGGCTACACGGCACCTTCGCCAGGCGGAGACTTCATCGCCAGCCCCTCCGTACTACCCACAGGGCGCAACCTCTACGCCATCGATCCCGAGATGACACCCACGGCAAAGGCATGGGAAGATGGGCAGCAACTAGCCGATGCGCTTATCGCCGACTACCGCTCTCGTCACAACGACTCGATACCGCGCAAGGTGAGCTTCACGCTCTGGAGCAGTAGCTTCATCGAGAGCGAGGGCACCACCATCGCTGAGATTATGGCGCTCCTCGGTGTCGAGCCCGTGCGTGACCGCCGTGGCAAAGTGATCGACGTGCGCGTCATCCCCATCAAGGAGCTCGGCAGACCTCGTGTAGATGTGGTCATACAGACCTCGGGCCAGCTCCGAGACATCGCAGCCTCCCGACTCTTCCTCCTGCAAAAAGCTATAGACCTCGTTGCAGAGACCAAGGATGGCAAGACGCCCAACCAGATTGCCCTCGGACGTGTCGAGGCGGAGCGTGTACTCCTAGAGCATGGCGTACCCCCCGAGCAGGCTCGTAAGCTTAGTGGCAAGCGCATCTTCGGCGGTCTCAACGGTGCCTACGGTACTGGCATTCAGGAGTTCGTCGAGAGCGGTGACCGCTGGGAGAAAGAGAGCGAGATTGCCGAGGTTTACATGAACAATATGGGTGCCATCTATGGAGACGAAGAGCTCTGGGGCGAGACCGCCAAGGGTATCTTTGAGGCGGCACTGCAAAACACCGATGCCGTCGTTCAGCCCCGTCAGAGCAATACGTGGGGTGCGCTAAGCTTGGATCACGTCTATGAGTTTATGGGCGGGCTCACCCTCTCCGTGCGTCACGTCACAGGCAAGGACCCCGAGGGCTACTTCACCGATCTGCGCAACCGTCGTCGTGTCAAGACGCAGGAGATCAAGCAAGCTATCGGCATCGAAGCTCGCACCACCATCCTCAACCCCACCTATGTGCGTGAGCAGCTCAAAGAGGGCGCTGGAGCGGCAGATGCTATCGACGAGACCATCCGCAATACCTATGCGTGGAACGTTATGAAGCCCTCCGCCATCGACAAGGAGCTCTGGGATGCTCTCTACGATATGTATGTCGTGGACAAGCACCAGCTCGGCACCGTTGACTTCTTCGAGCGCAACAACCCCGCAGCCTTGCAAGACCTCACCGCCTCCATGATGGAGACCATTCGCAAGGGCTACTGGCAGGCGACTGCTGAGCAAAAGCAGACCATCGCTCGGCTCCATGCCGAGAGCTTGGCAAAGGCAGGTGCTGGCTGTAGCGGTATGGTCTGTGACAATGCTAAGCTACGTAAGATGATCCAAGATCAACTCACACCCGAGCAACAGCAAGAGTACACCGCCGCCCTAGACAAAGCGCTCAAAGTGACCTCACAGTCTGGCCAAAAGCAGCAGGTACTCTCAAAGGACTCGGACAAGGCTCAGGACAAGAAGCACTCCTCAGGCTCTGCCTCTGCAGAGGATCAGGATAGTTTCTCCACGACCGAGATAGTCATCATAGGAGGTGTCGTACTCGTCCTCATACTGGTACTCTCCCTCCTTTACAGCAGACGTAAGAAGCGTACGAAGTAAGAGATGATACTCATCGTTTCCATCTTTGCGCTCCTAGTGGCGCTCACCACCACAGCCGTACGATCTGATCGTAGGGTGCGACTAGCACATGCGGTACTCTATATCGTAGGCTTGGTGGCGACCCATCAGGCGACCCTGCGGGTGAGCAAGCTAGCCCTCGACGCTATGCTACGTCAGGCAGAGCAGCTCTCCACACTCGCCATGATGGTCTCGCTAGAGCTACTGCTCACCATGGCAGTCGTCACCTACCGCCCTGCGCACCGACCTCTGCGTATGATCTATCATCGAGAGGGACTAGTCGTAGCGGTCATGACCGCTTGCCACCAGATAGCCGTATGGCTACCCTCGCTACTGATGCTACCTGCGCTATGCTACCTGAGGAGCTTCGTCATCTACAGCATACCTGGGGTCCATTACTGGGCAGTGACCATAACCTTTGCTGTGGTGCTCCTATTACTCATCGAGCTGATACCTCGCCTGATACGTGATCGGGAGTTCCTCCGTCTGCTCGCTATGCTCTTGGCTGGGGTGCTAGCCGTGGGTAGCGTCATAGCCTACATCCTCATACCAGAGCGCACCCAAGCTCCAGAGGTCCAGCTAGACAGCTCCTCACCTAGAGAGCTGTGCATCCTCCTCGCAACCCTCGCTGGCGGCATGCTCGTCGGCTATATAGCCATGCTCATCAAGGCAAAAGGCTCACGCAAATAAGATAGTTATACACACAACAGATTACTATGAAATTCATTTCAGACACTATGTTTCTCCTCTCCAATGGTCTACTCATACCGGTGATCATTGGACTGCTCCTACTCTTCCTCCTAGCCCTCCTTATGCTGGGCGGACTCATCGAGCGGGCACAGCGCTACAAGCGACTACAGCGACGCTACTTCGCCCATCAGCGTGAAGACTCTAGCGCACTACTCGGCAGACTACGCCAAGAGCTGGGCGGTGAAAGCCAAGAGACAGCACGGCTAGACCTCTTTGAGGAGCTCCTGCGCTCCCTCCTCACAGCTCCCGCTGCTGAGCGTAGCCTACTCATCGGAGAGTATGAGCTACGTCTCGACAAGCGACTCGTCTACCCGCAAGTCTTGACCAAGTTCGGTCCAATCCTCGGACTAATGGGTACCCTCATACCAATGGGACCAGCACTCGTCGGGCTTAGCAGTGGCGATATGGCAACTATGGCGTACAATATGCAGGTCGCCTTTGCAACCACCGTGCTGGGACTCTTCGTCTCCGCCATCGGCTATCTAACCTTGCAGAGGCTCCACCGCTATCACCACCAAGAGCTCATCTACATCGACTACATCGACGAACTCCTAACTCAAGCTGAAGATGAGACGAAGAAGTAAGCGACGCACCCTACGCCACGACGATACCGATCCATCGTCGCTCGTGAGCAACCTCTTTGACGTGGCGATGGTCTTTGCCGTGGCGCTGATGGTGGCACTGGTCACAAAGTTTAGCATGACCGAAATGCTCACGCAGGAGGACTTTACCATCATCAAGAACCCTGGCAAAGACAATATGGAGATCATCTCCAAGAAAGGCTCCACCATCGAGCGGTACACACCGACCGACAGCGAGGATGCCTCCAGTCAGCGCCGCGGCAAGCGCGTCGGCATCGCCTACGAGCTGGAGAATGGCGAGGTCATTTACATCCCCGAAGAGTAAAGCGGAGCAGACAGCTCACAGACCGCTAAGCCATCCCTAACCCATCGCTAAAAGGGCGCTAACCACCCCCTAAATAGCTCCTAAATCACGACAGCCCCCACGGCTCTCTACGACCAGAGACCCGTGGGGGCTGTCGTTTGTGCCAATGCCTCGCTCGCTCTCCATAGCGTTAACCGCAAGCCCCTCGGCGAAAAACATTGTCTCCCCGTGTGGCAAACAGGGCTGACGCATTATAACTGCTCCGTTAGGAGCTACACATTAGCGACAAGCGAGACTTGGATGAGTTCATTATATAGTATTGCTGTCCGACTACTCGACTTTGACCAATCTACAGTTTTCTTCGTAGGAAACTCTAGTTTCATGCCTAGGAAACTCT
>ERZ827520.560-NODE-560-length-57625-cov-4.377905_pt1 | contig 57625 bp, 47 predicted proteins | sample MGYA00519581_ERZ827520 | MGnify/ENA primary metagenome ERZ827520 (study PRJEB31778, sample SAMEA3449339) | human gut metagenome | biome: human gut; feature: human-associated habitat; material: faeces | place: United Kingdom | collected 2010/2012 ... | reverse complement strand
CAGGCCGAACTTCCGGAAAATCCGGTCCATGACGAAAGCGATACGCGCCATGTAGCCGCAGCTTTCCAGGAAGGCGAGGAAAAGGAAGAGCACCAGCATCTGGGGTACAAAGCCCAGCACCGCGCCCACGCCGCCGACAATGCCTTCCAGGATCAGGCCCTTCAGCCAGTCGGCGCAGTGAATCGCATCCAGCCCGTCCTCTACGAGAACCGGGATGCCGGGAACCCATACGCCGTATTCCGCGGGATCCGGCTCCTCGACGGCGGCTGCTTTCTCATAGGAGGCGAAGGTAACGGGGATTTCCTCCTCCACATTTCCCTCGTCGTCGTACAGATAAGCGGTAGTGGTCAGGTCGGTCGCCTCATCGGGCGAGAGACCCGCTTCCTCGGCGGCGGCTTCAAAAGCTTCTACGACGGCTCCGGGCTCGACATACGCCTCGCTCGCCTCTTCGTAGGCGGCGTTGCCGATTCCAAGCAGGCGCCATCCGTCGCCGAACACGCCGTCGTTCGCCCAGTCGGTCGCCCAGGTGCCGACGGTGGTGACGGAAACAAAATACACCACAAACATAACCACGGCGAAAATCGGCAGGGCCAGCCAGCGGTTGGTCACGATCTTGTCGATCTTGTCCGAGGTGGTGAGCTTCCCTTTGCTCTTCTTCCGATAACAGCTCCGGATGATGGACGCGATATAGAGATACCGCTCGTTGGTGATGATGCTTTCCGCGTCGTCGTCCTGCTCCTGCTCGGCGGCAAGAATGTCCTGCTCAATGTGGTTCAGCACCGACTGATCCAGCTTCAGCTGTTCCAGCACCTTTTCGTCCCGCTCAAAAATCTTGATCGCGTACCAGCGCTGCTGCTCAGCCGGCAGGGTATGTACCGCCGCTTCCTCGATATGGGCGATGGCGTGCTCCACCGGGCCGCTGAAGCGGTGCTGCGGAACGGTCTTGCTTCCGGAAGCGGCACGGACAGCCTCTTCCGCCGCTTCTATCACGCCGGTCCCCTTCAGCGCGGAGATTTCGACCACCGGGCAGCCCAGCTCGCGGGAAAGCTCTCCCACGTCGATCCGATCCCCGTTTTTCTTCACCACGTCCATCATGTTGACCGCGACCACCACCGGGATGCCCAGCTCGGTGAGCTGGGTGGTCAGGTAGAGGTTGCGCTCCAGATTGGTGCCGTCGATGATGTTGAGGATCGCATCGGGGCGTTCGCCGACCAGGTAATTTCTCGCCACAACCTCCTCCAGCGTGTAGGGCGAGAGCGAATAGATGCCGGGAAGATCCATAATAATCACATTGTCATGCTTCTTCAGCCGGCCTTCCTTTTTTTCCACCGTAACGCCCGGCCAGTTCCCCACGAACTGGTTGGCGCCGGTCAGCGCGTTGAACAGGGTGGTTTTACCGCTGTTCGGGTTGCCCGCCAGGGCTATTCGGATATCCATGCCGCGTTCTTTCCTTTCCCTCGTTAATTAGTTTAAACTAACTCCCTTGCCCAAAAAAGGGGGACGCCGTTTCGACTCGCTGCCCGGTTCCCCGTCAGACGGAGGAGCTTTACTCCACCTCGATCATTTCCGCGTCCCCCTTGCGGATGGACAGTTCATAGCCGCGTACGGTTACTTCCACCGGATCGCCCAGGGGAGCGACCTTCCGCACATGGACTTCGGCGCCCTTGGTGACGCCCATGTCCATAATCCGGCGGCGGACCGCGCCTTCCCCGTGAAGCTTTACGACCGTCACGGTGTCGCCGATTTTGGCTTGTCTTAACGTTTTCATGCTGTTTCTCCTCCTCACTTGCGGTACTACCTGTCGTGCGCTGTGCGCTGAACGCCGCCCCGAACCGCTTCTGCGGAAGCGTCCGCCGACGGCGCAATCAGAAATGCTTACGCATTTTCCGCTGTAGTTGTTAACGCCGGTGGGAAAAACGGCGGCGGCGCGAAGCGACAGGAGGGGCCTTGGGCCCGGCGGCCGTTTTTCACGGAATCCGGCTTTACCGGAGCTTATACCATGATCTTTCCGGCCATTTCCCGGCTGATGGCCACACGGGATTCCTTCACGTTCACGATCAGATTCCCGCCGATGGTGGAAATCACCGTAACGTTCCCGCCGACCACAAAGCCGAGGTTTTCCAGGTGCGCCCGCACCTCCGGCTTTCCGCCGACTTTTCGGATTACCGCTTCTTCCCCAATATTGGCAAGCGTTAACGGCATCATCTTCACACCTTCGTTCTGCAGTAAGCGTCCACTAACCATTGGGCGTCCGCCGCCGGTTAGCACAATCTAACCGTATTAATATTAGCTCTCACTAACCAGTTTGTCAAGGGATTTTCTAAATTTTCTCCAAGAGGAATCCCCATTTCACCTTTTTTCATCTTTTCACCTCTCCCCTTTTTCTCTTTATTCATAATAGTGAATGTAATATGGCTATATTCGGTTAAAAATTGCAAAGAAAGTAGTCAGGGCTATTTCCTTCCGCCCCAGGAAAGAGACGCCGAAGCCCACTGTGTAAATTACGCGCTCGTTTTTACCCGACCGCCTCGTCCGATTCCGGGAAGGGCGTTTTTTATTGTCCATTGTATGGACGCATGTAGGAGCACGCAGCTTATTCGATAGAAAAACGGCCCGCAGGCAATCGGCCTGGCCGTGATCCGCCCAGAGGAATCCTGGCCCCGCGGGGATGCCTGGACTTGCCAGAAAAACGCACGCGCAGGCCGGATGGCCTGCGCGTGCGTTTTTCTGGATATGGGGGTTATTCGCTTAGATGTGCAGCTTCGCCGCTTCCCACAAAGCGATTTGATTTTCGATCCGGGCGCGCTGGGTTTCCGTCACACCGGAAATCGCCTGCCGGACCAGCGCTACCTTTGCATCAACCCGGCTTATATTTGCCGTTGTATACATCTGATCAGCAGGCGCCGAGTACCACACCACGCTTCTTGCGGTACATTCTGCGCTGATATCCTCCAGGCATTGATAGTAGCCGTACATGGCATTGGCGGCGCTTCCATACAGCTTACGGCATGCATCCAGCATAATTTCTTCAGAAGAAAGGCTGCCGTCCCACATACCCTTGGAAGCCACATACCAAAGCGGCCAGCGCAGATCGAAATCGTCCTGCGTTTCATTATAAGCCGGCGAAGGCCCCTGATCATAATACACATAGTCCGCGCCGATGCTCTTCCAGTACTGCTGGTTTTGTATAGCAACCCTGCCCTGCACCCACGGAATATACTGCCATTCTGGCCTGGCAACGGAAATACAGTACCATTCCCAAATGCCGTAGTTCTGGCAATTGGTCCTCGCCTGCCAATTGGCTACGTTATCTTTCCAGGAGACCGTATAGGTGTTGTCCGTCTCCGGATAACGCGATGAACCCATGTCAAATCCGCTTGAAACCGGCTGATACATATTGGTTTCGCGTGTGAACTGTATTTCCAGATTGGATGCCAGTGTGAAATTTTTGGTCGGCGCATAAAAATTTGCAAAATAGCTGAGAACCGTCAGCTTTTTGTTGGGATACTTTTCGGCGACAACCGACGCAACCCGATTTGCGAAGGTGAGCATCTGGTCTGTCCGGGAGCCCAGCGCCGCGCAATCCGCACATTCACACCAGCCTTCGTAATATCCATCGTTTGCGGCTAAGGTATATTGCACATAGTTGGGGTTTCGATCAAAAAACTGTATGATTTCATTGCCTACTTCCGTTGCCAGCGCCTGATTGGAATAGCAATATTGCCACCAGTCTACGACAAAGGGATTCCGCTGCCCGTTAATCTGGCAAAACCATTCCGGGTGCGCGGTAAAATGGCTCTCTCTGGAAATAAGGTTGGGCAGGCCATGGCCAAAAACCATCAAATCCCCGCCCTGATACCAACGGCTGCCCATTTCACGGTCGGAATCGTAAACTCTGGTCGTTCGGTTTGTAAACTGCGGAGTATGCTCGATTTGATACTTACCCACATAGATACTGGATGTTTGGGGGATTTCCTCCCACAGTTCCTCCGGCCCGAACCAGCCGCAGCCAAGGGATTCCAAAAACATGGTAACCGCGTTGTAGGTTCCTGTATAATTGCCGCAGTCATTTCCCATCAGGACCAGCCGATTCCCCATTGTTTTTAAAATCACCTTTTCGCTATCCGGATATCCTGACAGACGGGGAATGCCCAGCCTGCGCGTATATCTGGAGTCACCGACCAGAATCAAATTGCCCGTATGGACTGCCGTATCGTCCGCTATCTCCAGACGGGATCCAGTCATTTTGAAAATGGTATCCTGCAAGGCTTCCGCCGCCGCCATCACTTTCGCCGGCGCAAACGCCGATACGACAATGATTGCGGCATTGTTTTCCTGGTTGACGATATACAGCGTACCCGAGGAGGCGCCGTTTTGTCCCGGAGTCATAGATACGATATCCTTGTAGCTGTTAATCGCTGCGTTATCGGCTCCGTTCACATATCCGGTAATCAACTGCTGCTCCAAGGCAATATCGGCTGCCGTAATCTCCCCGTCGCCGTTTAAATCTCCCGCTTTCAGGAAGACGCCGGTAAAGGCTTTTCCGCCGGAAATATGCGCCTGCATTTCCGCAATGTCGGACTGATCCACCACACCGTCCGCGTTTAAATCGCCTTTGATAGCGACGTTGTATTGAGAAAGCGGCTGACCGCCTCGGTTATAAAGAGAAACCGTCATACCGGTTGCGGCAAAGCCGCTGATAACCTGCGTCTGCCCTTGAAACAGCTTGACCGTTCCATCGATCCCGGGATCAACATCCGCAAGGAAATCCCCCGCCGCCATAGAAGAAACCACCGCATAGATCAGGTTATCCGAAACGATATACCGTCCGCTTTCCATTGTGAAGTTCCAGCGCCTATCGTCAAGCAGAACAAATGTGGAAACGTTATTATACCGTTGCAGAATCCAGCTGCCCCGTCCGCCAACGATATCGGTTTGCGCTTCCAGTCCGTCAAAAGCAGGATCGTCGGCAAAGCTGTATAGGATTTCCCCTTTGTCGTTGGTGATTTCCAGATCGGCTAAGGTTATTTTCCCGCTTGTATACCAGCCGCCGAAAATAAACCGTCCGTCACTGTACGCCGCCGTCACGGACAACGGCTCCCAGCCCTCCGTATTTCCTGTAAACGTCCTAAAACTGGCGCCCTCCGCGTTGTTGACAAAAACATGGGCGCCGCCGCCCAGCGCACGGAAATCGTCTATTTTTATTTTTCCCGTTAAATGCAGCCTTCCGGCATTTTCCCACGAGGACGGGAAAAGAAAATGAGCGGTTGGGTTAATGTCGGTTGCGGACGTAATTACCAAGCTGCGCACAGGATTCACCTTTGTCCTAACCGTAAATTCCGTTGCGTTGTTATACTTCTGAAAAAGCCATTGGCCCCTGCTTCCCAGAAGATTGATGTCCGAGCCAATATTATCAAACTCCATGTCCGTTTCAAGGGAATACAAAAGCGTTCCGTCCTGCTTTCTAATCTCTAAATCCGAGAGAATGAAGTCTCCCGATGCGTACCAGCTGCCAAAGATAAACCGTCCGTCGCTATAAGAAGCAGGGATTATCACCCTCTGATAACCGTCTGTATCGGAAGAATAGGACCTGAACTTCTCGCCGGCGCTGTTGTTAATAAAAAATGCAGCGCCGGCGCTTTGAGAACGGAAATTTTCCACCTTCAGATTTCCCACCAGGTAGAGGGTTCCATAGGACGCCCATTCCGGCGGGAAAATGAAATGCGCTGTGGAGTTCACATCCGTGCTGGGGCTGACATACAGACTTCTGCCCGGAATATAGTCGGAAGTCAGCGGCGGTGAAACCACGTTCATCTTGGATACGTTGTTGTACCGCTGGAAAATCCAATATCCTCTGCTGCCGACGATATTTTCTTTGCTCCCGTATATCGAAAAGGTATCGTCGTCGGCGAGAGAATACAGAACCGTTCCATTGCCTTTTCTTATCTTGAGATCGGTCAATTTCATCTGCCCGCCCGCATACCAGCCGCCAAAGATAAAACGGCCGTCCGCATACGATGCTGTAATGTTCAGGTCAACCCAGCCGTCGGTATCCCCGTAGAAGCTGACAAAACTGCGGCCCGCCGCGTTGTTTATAAACAGGTTTGAGCCGGCGCCCAGTGAAGTAAAACCTTCAATGCGTACCCGCCCGGTCAACGTCAGAGGCCCTTCGCTCGCCCAGGCGGAAGGAAAGATCAGATGCGCCGTCGGATTGATATCGGACGTCGAATCAATCACAAGATACCGGCTGGGACAATACCAGGTTTTCACATGGAATTGGGAAACCTGGTTAAATTTCTGAAAAATCCATTCGCCTTTGCCGCCGACAATATCCGTGCCGGCGGGAATTGAATCAAAAACCGCATCAGCAGACAAGCGGTACAAAATCGTCCCGTCGGACGCCTGGATTTTCAGATCGGCGATCCGCATTGTACCGCCCGCATACCAGCCGCCAAAAATGAAACGCCCGTCGTCAAAGCTTGCCGATACAGCCAGATTCACCCATCCGTCTGTATCAGCCGTATAGCTTTCGAAGCTCTCCCCCGCCGCGTTATGGAGGAAAAAGCAGGCGCCGGCGCCCAATGAGGTCATCGATTCGATTTTAATTTTTCCCGTTAGCAAAAACGGGCCTTTGTTTATCCAATTTTGAGGGAACAGGAAGTGAGCCGTGGGGTTGATATCGTTCGTACTGTCAATAATCAGCTCCCGCTCCGGTTCATAGGGAACCGGCTTCTCTTCTGTTGTGGAGGTGAATTGGGATACATTGTTATAGCTTTGGAATATCCACAGGCCACGCGCGCCTTTCAAATCCTCGTCGGGAGAAATCGGGTCAAAGGCGCCGTCGTCGGCCAGGGAATACAGCACGGTTCCGTCCGATTTTTTTATAATCAGGTCGGCAACGCTCATTTTACCGCCCGCGTACCATCCGCCGAAGATCAGCCGCGCTTCGCTGTAATTCACGGTTATGGAAAGATCGACCCAACCGTTCGTATTCCCCTGGTAGATGGCCCTTTCCTCCGCCGCAGCATTGTTGATAAAAAACTTGGCGCCTGAGGAACCCAGGGAGGTCATAGAGTCCACCTTGATTTTGCCCGTTACCGTCATCGTTCCTGCATTCTGCCATTCGGACGGGAAAATCAGGTGCGCCGTCGGATTAATGTCCGATACGGATTCTATCGTAACATATCTTCTCGGCTGGTATTCCTCGGCAATCCCTTGCAAAATCGGCAATTCTATCCACGGGAAAAAACCGGCCGCCATTGCCGCAGCAACGAACCCTGCAATCGTTTTACGGGATTTTCTTTTCCACGTCTCTTTCACGGAGAACCACCTTCCTTTTCCTTGTCTTATTGTCGAGAACCGTTATTGTGCACAATAATATTGCTCAGCCGCAACAAAATAACGGTCTCTTTAAATATATACCAATTGATTGAAAAAACAATGTTCGAATTCGCGGACATATATGTCAAAAACTGCTATTTTAGGAATTTATTTCTTTTCTGTTTCAGCCTGAATCAAAGACAGCATTGGCAGGAAAACCGCACGAAGGTTTCCTACACGGAAAATTCACGCATCTAAAACCGACATTTCGATGCAATCCACGGATAAAAAAGTCCCATTCTTCTGTGCTGCGGACAACAAAAGCGCCCTTACCCGGATGGGTAAGGGCGCTTTTGTTGTCCACACAGTTTCTATGCAGAAAAAGGGCTATAGAAATTTATGATACAGGTATCATAAAAGTCAGGGAAAATTCTGGGAGCAGCTTTGGACATTTCCACGCCGACGGCAGGAGCCGGCTTCATACTGCTTTTTTCCACGAATTATTCCTTCCAAAGCGCCTCCTGTCTGCACCATTTTTTCAGGAAGGCGAGCTTTTCCTCCTTACTGTATCTGGAGATATTGTCTTTTTCGTTCTGACAGGCGTCATAGAACCCGGAGCAATGGAACGTATACATAGCCCCGTCCCAAACAGCCGTATAGTCTTTGCTGATAATATCGAACAGTTCTTTTTGCGGATCATTGATATCCAGGGAAAAGAAGTCCTTCGCCGTAATCTTCTGATTGTTTTGATCCATGCAATGCAGATAAGGGCCGGTCACAAACCGGCTGTCTACCCGATAAGTATCATTAAAAAGCGGTTTTTCTGTGATCCGTATTTCAAGATGAGCATGATAGTCTTTCATACAGCGGCATAGGGTATAAAACACTTTCAGATAATTATCGGTTACATCCTCGTCCCCATAAACCAACCGGAAAGTCTCACTCCATGGCGCAACGGTCAATACCCTGATCCGAATGCCCGGCTGGTTTTGACAGGCGGCGGTTATTGCTTCAAGAAAGGAGGCTTTGGCGGTCATGATAAGGCGGTAACCGGAAATCCATATTTCGCTGGAGCATTTGGGAAGGATGCTTTCCAGCAGCTCGTCCTTGTGAAATTGAAGATTTTCGATTCCGAAGCTTTTCAGGGTATTGATGTACTCATCATTTTTGGATTCCCGATATTTAAGAATCGAGTCGGAAGACAGACACAGCGCCGAAGCGATCAGAGAAGTAGAGAACGCGATGGAAAGCTCATGGAGAACACCGCCGCCCGGCGTCAGCAGCCAGGCGACAAGGAAGAGGACGGTCAGCGCCGTCAGCAAGGAGAGAAACAAAAAATTACCCGTCAGGCGATATTGCCGAATGATCTGCAATTTCGTCCTGGACGTGGGGACTCGATGATAATACACGGTATCAATTCCGTCGCCCCGATCGTTTATCTTCCGGCAATGCTCAAAGAACTTGCGGGATGAGAGAATTCGGACATGGTTCAGATTGGTCGACCAGGTGCGGGTGAAAACATGGTATCCTGCATATCGTTCCAAAAGCGCGCAGTATAGTCTGTTCGTGATCCCCTGATTGCGGTAATGCGGATGAACAATAACCGTGGTAATATAAACATTGGGGGTCATCGTCGGCGGAATTTCCGGAGAGATAAAATTTTCCTTGAAGGACATGAAACCGATGACGTTGCCCTTCTCCAAAACAACAAAAGCCGGTTGAAAACGGATATTTTCAAAGTATTCGTAGGGTACGGCGGAATCTGCGCTCCTGCCGGTCAGCTGTCTCTGCGTCGTGGAATTCCGAGAAGAAAGAGGGGGAACAAATTCATGGTTGCAGAGTGTAAGCAATTCCATGATGCCGTTTAAAATATGCCGGTTCTTGATATGCCGGATAAATCGAATTTTCATACTATACTCCTCCCCAAGCCCCTTTCCTGCTATTTTAACAGATATTTTCGCTGTTTAAAAGGGGAGTCCGGAAAAAGTACAATGCCCGCGGATACGGATTGTATCAAAATAGAGCTGCGCCTTTTGTCGTCCCAAGCACGGACAATACGTTAAACCTGCGGCTGTGTACCGCGCCGATAAAACCCGAGGAAACGGCCAGATCGGCCGGAAGAAACTCTGACGAAACGGCTTTCAGCGCCGGAGAATAAATCCCCTGGCAAGGCGAGCATTCTTGCCTTGCCAGGGGATTTCAAATTAAAAAATATACTATGCTTTCTTAATCATAACCTCGAAATCGGCCCAAAGCTCTTCGCCTATTTTTCCTGGAATAGCAACCTGCGCGATGAGAGTGTCCGCTCTATCCATATCAGCCGAATCCTCCACGCCGTCTTTCAAAACATAGCAACTGTCGGTAGGCGTTGTCGTAAAAGGCCAGTTCAAGGTAATGGTAAACTCTTCGTCATACTCTGTATCGGCTTTAAGAATACACGGGTTGGAAGACAATTCATTAACAAGCGCCGTCAGAGAACCTGTAAAAGTAAAATCGAGGTTGCTGCCTTTGGTGTGATCAACTGTCAGCACGACCGGATAATAATCGCCTACAAGTTTAAACGTATCGCTGTCATTACCTGCCGTGGTAACGTCCGGGTATGTACCCGCTAACACGAAAGTGTCGCCAAGCCCTCCAAAGCCTGCATCAAAATCATGACCCTTATAATTTCCATCTTCTCCGCATTTCTCGCCAAAGTCGAAGGTCAGCGCCATGTCTTTATTGGACGTCCCTTTGACGGTGAAAGTGTACTTGCAGCCCTTGTAGTAACTGTCATCAGGAGAAAACGACAGGTCGGCTCCGGCCGAAAACAGGGTGGAATCCGTGGTTTTAAAGGTTAAAGCGCCAAACTTTGGTTTGTCAGGATTGTTCTCCTGACTGTAGGTGAGGCTGACGTCAAGCGTGCTGTTCACCGGTATCATTTCCTCATAAGCGTCCTTGGGATTGTCAAACGGCGTTTTCTGTATGGCGGAAGCGTTAAAGGTCAGGGTGATGCCCTCCTTTAAGTTCCCGCTGTCATCCAGCATGTCGCTGTTTTCAAGCGCGGCGTCATAGGAAACGAGGTTGTCTTTCAGAACGGGGAAATCTTTAACATCAGCGTCCTTAGCCACCTCACGGTAATATACATTGTCATAACCGTCGAGCTTTGTCCAGCCGTCGGCAATGGTATAGGTAACCAGGTCCTCGGTCTGATCGTTGACCTCAACATAAACATAGGCGTCGATCGTATTGTCCACGGTTACCTTTGGGTCTTTCCGCTGTGTGGTGCCGGGGATTATATTGTAATCCTTTCCGGTTGTTTCTGTAAGCTCAGCCATGACCTTGTTGGTCTGGAATTCGTTTACTGTATCACTGGTCTTGTCCTGCAGATAGGCAGAGGTCCCTCCGCCAATAAGCATTGCGCCGGTAAGGATAACGGCAAGGCCGGCGGTGAATACGCTTTTTCTTGAAATTTCCATGGCTTTGTCCTCCTCATATTTTACTTTTTGTTTCAGTGATCTAATGGCTTTTGCCATATAAAGCGTTTCAGAAAACGGTCTCCTGACAGCGATTCGCTGGCGCTAATCCCCGAATATGGTGCGGTCGAGGGGACTTGAACCCCTACTCATAAAGAACTGGATCCTAAATCCAGCGCGTCTGCCAATTCCGCCACGACCGCTTATTGACTTGCCGGCGCAGTCGGCCTCGGCACAGCCGCCCCTGCATATTTTACCGGACGGCGCCTTTTTGCCTGTCGCAGTACGCCGGATGCTTTCTTCCCGGAGCGGCATGATGCGCCCGGCATTCCGCGCAGCGGCCCCACCGGGGGCATTTCCTGCGGACACAGGGACAGCCGCCCTCCTGCGGCAAGCATTCGCCCTTTTCGGCCTTTTTACTCATACCCATGCCCTTCCGCCGTACCACCCGGCAACCCGAGGCCTGTCCCGCCAACGTCCGATTCCGACCGTTCCCGCCGCTTATAGTTCCATCCCCGGCGTTTCTCCCGGCGGCGATCCAGGCAAAGAGCGCGCCCGGACGCTTAGCTTTTGTATTATAAACTACTTTCCGGAGTTTGTCAAACCAAGGTGCCCCGGCGGCATACCGCCGGGGCGCCCGATGACCGTCGCACGCACACGCCGCAAAGCGATTCCTCCGGCGTCAGCTTAACAATTCCTTTTCAAACTGCGCTTTGGCGGCCTGCCAATCCTGCTCGGCCTCGATTTTTAGTTTCCTTGCTTCCAACCTGCGTTTACTGAGTCCCGCTACAATTTTTTCTTGTGTGTCAATATCGGGAATAGGAATGTAGAGGTTTTTCACATCATCATTGGCTATTCGCGGATGTGTATTGCCGGTCATCATATGCTTTGTTTGAGCCAAGATCAGATTGGAACGCATAATGGCCGAGAGATATTCCGGCAAAATAACGGTTTTATCCTTCACACGCATAACGTGAAATTCCGTTGAGCAAATGCCTTCATCCTCCGCAAGCAGCACCTTGTTTAAATAGGGACGCAAACGTCCATATAGCACATCTTCCGCTTGATATGCAAAGGCCTGTCCGGCCGCTTCTTCATTAACGCCACTCAGTTCTCCGGTTTGGCTTTCAACTCCTGCCAGCCCTAAATATTTATCGGGGCTTTCCGAGACGCTGACAATATCTCTGCAAAAATCAACTACCTCCGAAAGCCTTTTTACTTCCAGACCCTTGCTCGCTTTTAAAGACTGGATGGCTGTCAGCCGTTCAGGATGATAATACTCCGCGCTAAAAGTTGTGTCGCCCAGTATATCGCTCAGCTTTACCGCCCCGCACAATTTCTTTTGACAATCGGACAGGGATAGATTAAGCGCGGAAAGGATGGAATCGCTCATCCCATCCAACAGCTCATCCGCCTGTTGGAGCTTTTGCATGGACGTCTTCTGGGCATTAAGAAGCCTGCTTAATATATCGTTACGGCTTCTTTCATCCGGGAGAATAACGCGTAACGCTTTAATATATCCAAGATTGAGGTCATCCTGTACGGCTTTTGTACCGTGACGCTTGAATTGCTTATAAGCAATTTGAGAATTTAAATACCACATCAAATAATCGGATAGCTCCGGACATTGGAGCCGAATGCGGCATAAGGCGGCGTTCATGTTTGCTTTGGTAATACTATCGGGTAAGATAGCGGCACGTCCAAATGTGCCTCGCATCGTTATCAGAATATCTCCCGGCAGGGCCTCGGAGGCGGATAGCTGCCTGTTCTTTTCCTCTGTAATATATACAACATTTTTCAGATCAACCCGCCCATCCAAAACATTGAGCCCCCTGAGCATGGGAACGCCGTTTTCAACATACTCGGATTTATTGATAAGCCACCCCCCTGGCCCATCCTTTACACCATTTTTGTCGATAATCAAATCTTCCAGCGTAACAACCGGGAAACGACAATGATTCAATTTGTCGTCAAGCACCCGGAACTCGGATTGCCAGTAATAGACGTCAAAGCGCTCGTAAGATTCCCCCCGCCTAACCGCGAAGGCGCAAAGCTCGCCTTCGCCGGGGGTTATGCGAAAAAAGGCGCCGCGTCCTTCTGAAACTCCTCGTATTTCCGGACGATCTCATCAAACTGCGACTCGGTTTTCCTTCCCGTCGCATCATAGCCGATCCATTCCGGCGCAGCCATGAAGATGGCTTCGTTTTCGTCCGGCTTTTCAGCCGCTTTGCGTTTGCGCACAAAGAGGATCGACGCTTTTACGCCTGCCCCAAAGTGCGCAAAGGCGCATTGAGGAAGGCTCACAACCGCCAGCAGCTGGAACCTTTCCAGAATAAAGTCGCGCACATATTGCGAGGAGCTGTTCGTAAGTACGCCGTCTGGTAAAACGATCGCCGCCTTGCCTGTCCCGGGCTTTAAAAACTCCCAGATCCGCTCGATAAACAATACCTCCGAGCTCTGGTTTTTTCGGGGCTTCGCCTTCCCCTTAGCGTCATAGGTATTGCCCAGCGCATAGCCCGTCAAATACGGCTTTTCCGCTTTGTTGATGGTGGAACCAAAAGGCGGGTTGGTCAGGATCAGGTCAAATTTATTCCTCGCAAATCCCGTATGGTGTCCATGTATTTTCTCGATGCTGTCCAGCGCGTCAAAGCTGATAACATTGGTGTGGCCGTCGTCGTGCACGATCATATTCATCTTGGCGACGCGGGCGATCTCATCGTTGATCTCAATCCCAAAGAGATGCCTCGAAGCAAAATCGTGCCAGTAGTTGAAGTAATCGACCGTGCCCTTTTCATAATATTCGCCTGCCTGCTTACGCATATAATCCAGCGCGTGCAGCAGAAAGCCGCCCGAACCGCAGGCGGGATCGAGAACATCCCAGTCGTGCTCCGGCTTCAGCATTTTCACTGCAAACTCAATGATGGGACGGGGGGTAAAATACTGACCGAAATCGCCTTTGAAAAAGCCGTCCATAAACTGCTCAAAAGCAACGCCTTTTACGTCAAGGTCGGTTTTATTCAGGTTGATGGCTTCCAGATGAGAAACGACCGTGCGGAGCACGCGGTCGTCTACCTTGATCGACTCCGTAAACACCTCGGGGTCTTTCTTCTTTTGCTCGTCATACAGAGTGTTAATACGTTCGGCAAGCTTGGAAGAAGGCTCATGCGTCTTGATCTGGAATTGATACGGCTCCCCTTTTCTGCGGGGCTTCTGTTCGTCGCTGATCTTCACAAAAATCAGCTTGCAGAGCTCGCCGAAGGCTGTCGGAGGAGAGAGACGGCCCCCACCCCAAAGCGTCTGATGGCATTTCCTGATGGCGATAATCAAATCCTCGCGGGCAACCGGCGCGATATCCGAAGCCGTATCCCCTTTTTCATTCACTCCGCCTTTATAGAACCGGTATTCCTGCGGTTTTCCATATGCCTTCGGCAAATCGGCAAGTATATTTTTCTCCCGCTCCAGCACCCCAAATTGATCCGAAACATCCAGCACCCGGCGCGTACCGCCGGCAACAATGACGACGTATTCCGCGCGCAGCTTAACCCAGGTCGCATTGCCTACGCCCTGTTCGATCGCCTGTGTAAATTCCGCGTCGGTAACGCCGTCTCTTTTGCATTCCACAACCGCATAGGGACGCTTGCATTCATCATCGCTGAAAACCACAATATCCGCGCGGTCGGTAGGAAGGCGGTCCGGAACCGTTACTTCCACTTTAATTCGATTCACCGGATACTCGTATTTATAAATCAGCTCCGCCCAGAATTCCGCCCGGACCTTTTCCTCCGGATCGTTATAATTCTCGCTGTGATTTTCGGAAGACACATAGGTGATTTTTTGCTTTGCTTCTGTTCCCGTTATGTATGCATACCCGTCCTTTATGGCCTTCTGTAAAAAATTGCTTTCCACCGTAATCCTCCATTCTTTCACCAAAGTGGGATTTGGACGTTTTGAGCTTTGTCGAAATTTAGAATGCTCCAACCGGCTAAACATGCGGTATTTCAAGGCGGCTGTTTTTCCCGCCCCGGGCCTTTGCAGAGACTTCCCTCACCGTCAAAATATCCCCGTCGACGGAAAAACGAATCTCCATACCGGCGTACTCCATGCCATAAAGCCGTTCCGGATCGCGCTGATAGGAAGGGCGAGGGTCCTGCGCCAGAATATCCATCACGGCCTGTCGATGCTTTTCGGGAATGCGCCGCCGCAGCTCCTGCGGACAATTTACCGTAAGCCGCCGCTCTCTCGCCTCGTCCGCAAAGCCTCCGCTCGCCTCCGGATGGCAGTCTGTAAAAGGTAAATACGGCTTGATATCATAAATCGGCGTACCGTCAAGAATGTCCGCGCCCGAGACGCAGAGAACCGGGCCGTTCTCCTCCTGCCAAACGATCCGTTCGAGCTTGACACAGGACAGGCCGATTGGATTCGGACGAAACGGCGATCGGGTTGCAAACACGCCCATACGCCGGTTTCCGCCAAGCCGCGGCGGACGGACGGTAGGCGACCATTTGCTTTGGACCGCTTCGGAAAATTCCCACAAAAGCCAGATATGGGAGAAATCCTCCAGCCCTCGCAGCGCCTCCGCATTCCGAAACGAAGGCTCGAATACAATCGTCGCCTCCAGCGACAGGACAAGCCCGCTCTGTCGCGGAATGCCGAATTTTGCCGGAAAATCGGTATGGATTTTTGCAATGGTTTTCATAAGAATCTTCATTCCTTTGCCGCTGCAATAGCCGCAGCCCCCGGTTCAGCGCGCTTCCCGCTCCAACAAACAGACGCACTCCACATGCGGCGTGCGGGGGAACATGTCCACGGGAGTGATACGCCGGGTTACATAGCCATACTGCGCGAAGCGGGCAATATCCCGGGCGAGGGTCGCCGGATCGCAGGAGACATAGACGATACGGGAAGGCCCCATCTCCGAAACTGTGCCGATCAATGCTTCCCCGCAGCCCTTGCGGGGCGGATCGAGCACCACGACGTCCGGCCGTGTTCCTTCCGCCTTCAGCCGGGCCGCCGCTTCCGCCGCATCGGCGCAGAGGAAGCGGGCGTTGGCGATCCCGTTTTCCTCCGCATTGCGGCGGGCGTCCTCCACCGCCGGCTCCACGACCTCCACCCCGATCACCTCCGCCGCGCAGGAGGCCATGGACAGCCCGATCGTCCCGGTGCCGCAGTACAGGTCAAGCAGAGTTTCCGTTCCGGTCAGGGCGGCCTCTTCAGCAGCGAGCCGGTACAGCCGCTCCGCCTGCCGGCGGTTGACCTGATAAAAGGAACGGGGAGACAGCCGGAACCGCAGTCCGCACAGCTCGTCGGTGATGTGGTCCTTCCCCCAGAGCACGAACTCATTGCCGCCCAGGATCACGTTGGTATCCTCCCGGTTGATGTTTACCATCACCGAAGCGAGGCCGGGTACCCCCCTTTTCAGCGCGTCCACCAGCGCATCGGGCGCCGGAATCTTGCCGGAAGTGCAGACCAGGCATACCATGACTTCCCCGGTCGCCTCCGCCTGCCGGATATACAAATGCCGCAGCAGGCCGGTGCGGACGGTCTCGTCATAACCGGAGACGCCGCTTTTTTTCGCCCAGCGCAGCACGATCTTCACGATGTCCCGGAACAGCGGCGGCTGTAAACGGCAGGAATGCTCCTCCACGACCCGATGACTGCGGGGGGCGTAAAAGCCGACCATCAGGCGATGCGGGCCCGGCGCGACCGGATACTGCGCCTTGTTGCGGTAACCGTCCGGCTGATCCGCCCCCACCAGCGGCTCCGGCAAAAGCTCCAGCCCGCCGATCCGCTTCACCGCATCGGCTACCCGCTGCCATTTATACCGCTTTTCCGCTTCGTAGGATACATGGCGAAAGGCGCAGCCGCCGCATTTCCCGAACGCGGCGCAGGCCTCTCCGTCCTCCTCCGAGCCGGGAAGCCGGTCGGGAGAAGGCGACACAATGGTTTCTATCCGGCCATAGGCATGGGAGGCGGCTACCTTGACGATGTGACAGTCGATCACGTCGCCCACGGCGGTAAAGGGAACGAAAACCGCCGGCCCCGGTCCGTCCCCGGACGGGGCGCGGCCCGCGCCGCTTCCCTCCGCCGTCATTCCGGTGATTTCCAGACGGATACGCTGATTTTTTTCGAGCGGCATATTGTCCCCGTTTCTCCGCAGAATCCAATTTGAACAGTTAGAATAGAGTGAGAGCAAACAGAAAGAAGGCAGGAACGGCTTTCTGCGGAAAACGTTCCTGCCATTTTCTCTATTCTACACTACCCCGGCCGGAAGTGCAAGGAGCTGTCGGAAATCCGCCGCATCCGATCGCAGGGAAAACGGCGGCTCCGATGCGCTGCCTGGATGCGCATAGATACAGCGGCGTCCAGGCAGCAATTAGCATAAGCAAAGCGGAGGTAAAGCGTTTCGGGGGACGCTGCGCTTACAGCATCCCCCGAAGCTTTCGTTTTTCAGCTTCCGCCGACTGTCCGGATGATAGCTCCCCCGGTCTGTTATCGTCTAGTCTCGCCCTTGCTCCACAAAACAGCTGACAAAATCCCGCAAAATTTGGCTCTCCCTGGAATCCAGACCATGCACTACGATAGAAACCGTGTCGCTAAGTCCTGCCAGATAGTCGATAGAGGTGTTGTAACAGAGCGCAAAACGCACCAGCGTCTTCAGGCTTGGATCCTGTGTGTTGTTTTCGTAGCGATACAGGGAGTTCTTACTGACGCCCACCATTCTGGCTGCATCTTCCTGCGTCAGTTTCATCGCCTCCCGCAGTTTCCTCAGTCTTTGCCCGAAATCATAAACCTCATGTTCATTCTCAAGCATAACTTGTACCACTTCCTTCATATGCAATATTTTACCGGGAGAGCATCACCATATAAGGATATAATATATAGCAATTAATAACCATATACGGTTATTTAAGGAAGTTTTTACTGGTATTTCCTGTAAATGTAAAGTTCTGCTTGAGAATAACGACTGTTACCCCCCTTCTGTAATTTCTGAAAACCGCAAAAAACCGCCAAAGAACCGTTTCAGCAAATACCGAAACGGTTCTTTGGCGGTTTTCTATCAAATACGCGCCGTAAACGCCTTGTGCACAGGCGCACAAGGCTTCCCACATGACTTTCCGGCCTATTCCCTCGTCAGCAGCGCCATGAACGCCTTGTGCGCGGGCGCACAAGGCTTCCCACATGACTTTCCGGCTTATTCCCTCGTCAGCAGCGCCGTAAACGCCTTGTGCGCGGGCGCACAAGGCTTCCCACGTGACTTCCCGGCCTATTCCCTCGTCAACAGCGCCGTAAACGCCTTGTGCGCGGGCGCACAAGGCTTCCCACATGACTTCCCGGCCTATTCCCTCGTCAGCAGCGCCGTGAACGCCTTGTGCGCGGGCGCACAAGGCTTCCCACGTGACTTCCCGGCCTATTCCCTCGTCAACAGCGCCGTAAACGCCTTGTGCGCGGGCGCACAAGGCTTCCCACGTGACTTCCCGGCCTATTCCCTCCTCAGCAGCGCCGTAAACGCCTTGTGCGCCATATAGACATCGAGCTTGGAGACAATTTCATAGGGAGCATGCATGGAGAGCACCGGTACGCCGAGGTCCACCGTATCGACATTGAGGTTCGCGATATACATCGCGACCGTTCCGCCGCCGCCGGCGTCCACCTTGCCCAGCTCCCCGATCTGCCAGAGCACATTGCCGTCGTCCATCAGCCGGCGGACATGGGACATCAGCTCAGCCGACGCGTCGGACGTACCCGATTTTCCGCGGGAACCGGTGTATTTGGTCAGCACCACGCCCCGGTTGATCATGGCGGCGTTCTTCTTCTCGAACACGTCGGGATAGATCGGGTCAAACGCGGCGTTCACATCGGCGGACAGGCAGACGGATGCGGATAGCACATGCCGCGCTTCCTCCCCGAAAACGGCGGCGATGTCCGCGATGAAATATTTCAGGAAGGCGGACTGCATCCCGGTCGCGCCCTCGGAACCGATTTCCTCCTTGTCCGCCAGAATGGTGACGGCGGTATAGACTGGGTTCTCCGTCTCAAAAATAGCGGTCAGGGCGGGATACGCGCACACCCGGTCGTCATGGCCGTATGCGCCGATCAGGCTGCGGTCGAAGCCCACGTCCCGCGCCGGGAAGGCGGGCACGGCCTCCAGCTCGGCGGAGAAGAAATCCTTTTCCACGATACCGTATTTCTCGTGCAGGATGTTCATAATGTTGAGCTTAACCAGCTCGCTGCCCTCGTCGTCCCGGAACGCGCGGGAACCAATCAGGATATTCAGGTCCTCCCCCTTCACGATCTGGGCTGCCGGACGCTTCATCTGCTCCTCCGCCAGGTGGGGCAGCAGGTCGGTCACACAGAACACCGGATCGCCCGGGTCCTCGCCGATCCGTACCGTAACGGTGGAACCATCCTTTTTCGCCACCACGCCGTGCAGGGATAACGGGATGGCCGTCCACTGATACTTTTTAATGCCACCGTAATAATGGGTATCGAAATACGCGAGGTCGCCGTCCTCATACAGCGGGTTGGGCTTGAGGTCGAGACGGGGAGAATCGATGTGGGCGGCGGCGATGGACACGCCGTCCGTGATCGGCCGGGAGCCGATTACCGCCAGCATCAGGGCCTTTCCCCGGTTGTTGTAATACACCTTGTCCCCCGCTTTCAGGGACATTTTCCGGTCGAAGGGAACGAAGCCCTTTTTCTCGGCGGCCTTCACGGCCCAATCCACCGCCTCCCGTTCGGTTTTCGCGGCGTTCATGAAACGGATATAGTCCTCGCAATACCGGTCGGCCGCTTCGATCTCCGCCGTATCCAGCGTGCGGGAGGCCTCCTTTGAAACATAGAACAGCTCTTCCTTGCGCTTTTCGGACGGTGTTTTTTCAGACATAATGACTACCTCCTGTTTTGGGATTTCCCTTTATTGTACGTTATACAGCTCCCGGTACATCTCCTGCGCGGCGGGGATTTTTTCCACATACGCCGCCGTTTCGGGGAACGGGATCGCTTTCAGTGTGCTTCCGTCGTCAGAATACGTCGGGTCGGCGAGCCACTTGCGGACGTTCCCGATTCCGGCGTTGTACGCGGCGAGCAGGACGCCGGTGTCCGAAAACTGCTCCCGCAGCAGGGAAAGCACCATCACGCCATACCGGATATTGGTTTCCGGGTCGAACAGCGCTTCCTCCGGAATGCTTTCCGCCTCCGGCGAGCGGCTTTGCGCCCAACGGAAGGTATCCTCCGTCAACTGCATCAGCCCCATCGCGTGGGCGCTGGAGACCGCATCCGGATCAAATTCGCTTTCGGTGCGGATCAGGGCGTAAATCAACGACGGCTCGAATCCATAGTCTTCCGCGTATTTTTCCACATATTCATTGTACGCGAGAGGATACGCCGTCCGCATGTATCGCCGGTATCCCGCGTGGAGCAGCATTCCGGCCAGCAGAAGCAGCGCCAGCAGGACAGCGAGCTCCGCCCGCCGTCGTCGCGGTCGGACGGTCCGCTCCGCCGTCGCGGAACGATTCCTTTCCAGAGCAATACTCGTTATGCCAGCGGATTTTTTCCCCGGATTCCCGCGCTTATCGTCCATTCGCCCACTCCCGTATCTGCACGGCGAGCGCGTCCGCCCGCCCGCGCAGCGATTCCAGATCACCGTCGTTTTGCAGCACCACCACCGCCCGGGAGGTATAATACGCCTCCGGCTGCTGGGCGGCCATCCGGGCGCGGGCCTGCGCTTCCGTCAGACCGTCCCGCTCCCTGATCCGGGCAAGCCGGCGTTCGGCGGATGAAACCACCGCGACCGTTCGGTCGCAGACCGCGTCCATCCCGCTTTCAAACAATAAAGGCGCATCGATCACAGCGGCCAGCTCATGGGTCCGCTCCATCCGCTTTAGTATTTGGTTGGTGAGGTCGATAATATACGGATGGGTCAGGGAATTCAGCAGCGCAGTATCCTCCGGCGTGGCGAACGCGCGTTTTGCAAGCAGCCGGCGGTTGAGCGACCCGTCATCGTTCAGGATATCCGCCGAAAACGCTTCAGCCAGCCGTTTCAGGCACTCGGCGCCCGGCTCCACCACCCGGCGGGCGAGCACATCCGCGTCGATCACCGGAAGCTGCGCTTCGGCCAGCCGACGGGAAACCTCGCTTTTCCCCGAACCGGTCGGACCGGTCAGGCCGACCACATACACTTTATCACGCAACGTCAATCACCTCGAAGGCGGCGGCGCGGAGCAGGCGGTTATATACGGCCAGCCCTACTCCATCCTCGGACGGGCAGGCGCAGTACACCGTCCCGGCGCCGATATCGTCCAGGCGGCGGAGGGCGTCGAACACCCGGTGCGCCTGGTCGGCGGGATCGTCCCGCCGTCCGTAGGAGATATAGGGAACCCGCAGGGCTCCCTCCTCCCCGTCGAAGCACATGGCGACGATCGGCTCGTTCCGCCGGGAATTGACGAAAGCGGCATAGGCGGCGGGTGTTCCCCGCACCAGCACAACATGCGCCTTCGGAGCGTAATGCTTATACTTCATCCCGGGCGAGGCGGCGGCCGCCCCCTGGGGAAGCGGATTGGTCACGGCCGGGTTGACCGACACGCCGCCGGCCACCGCCGCCAGCATCGCCGGGGTGATTCCGCCCGGCCGGAGCAGGCAGGGAACCGGCCCGGTCACGTCCACCACGGTGGATTCCACCCCCACAGCGGACATTCCCCCGTCCAGCACGGCGGAGATACGCCCCTCCATATCCGCCAGCACATGGGCGGCGGTGGTGGGGCTGGGGCTGCCGGACAGGTTGGCGGAGGGCGCGGCCAGCGGCGTCCCCGCCGCCCGGATTACCGCCCGGGCCAGCGGATGGAAGGGCATCCGCACCGCGACGGTGGAAAGCCCCGCGCTCACCTCATCCGGAATCCGCGCCGATTTGCGGAAAATCATGGTCAGCGGCCCCGGCCAGTAGGCCTTCGCCAGCTTTTCCGCCAGCTTGGGCACATCCGCCACCAGGGGCGGCAGTTCCTCCCAATCCGCGATATGCACGATCAGCGGGTTATCCTGCGGACGGCCCTTGGCGGCGAATATCCGTGCAACCGCCTCGCCATCCAGCGCGTTGGCGGCCAGCCCGTATACCGTCTCGGTCGGGATCGCCACCAATTCGCCCGAACGCAAAAGCCTTGCCGCTTCCGCCAGGCCGGCGGGCGTATCGGTCAGTCGTTTCGTTTTCATTGCTTCCTTATCCTATCGTTATTTTATCCATAGCAATACCAGTCGGGAGAGGGCCCCTACGCCTCCGCCAGACCGGCCGCCGGCTCCACATCCACCGAGGCGTTTCTCCAGTTGGTGAAATAGGAGCTGCCCCGGCTTTCCGTACAATGCGGAAGCTCGCCGATCGCCGGATACCGTTTGAGAAGATTCGCGTCGTTACCCGACAGGCGGCATTCTACGCGGGCATAGGATAGGCCGTTCTCCTGCAAAAAACGTTCGACAAACGGCATGGTCTGAGAAAACGGCGCCTTGTCGCCCACCTGGACCCGCAGGATTCGATGAATCCTCATGCCTGTTCCGCCCCCTGCGCCTGCAGCTTCTCTGCCCGGTCGGCAGCGTTCAGCGCGTCAACCAGCTCGTCGAGATCGCCGTCCATGATGCTGTCGATTCGGTAGAGGGTCAGCCCGATCCGGTGGTCGGTCACCCGCCCCTGCGGGAAATTGTAGGTCCGGATACGTTCGCTCCGGTCCCCCGTTCCGACCTGGGCGCGGCGGTCGGCCGCGACGGCGCTGCGCTGCTGCTCCTGCTCCCGCTCATACAGGCGGGCGCGGAGCACCTTCATCGCCTTATCCTTGTTTTTATACTGGCTCCGCTCGTCCTGGCACTCTACCACCAGCCCGGTGGGCAGGTGGGTGATGCGGATAGCGGACTCGGTCTTGTTCACATGCTGGCCGCCCGCGCCGCCCGAACGATAGGTGTCGATCTGCAGGTCGGCGGGATTGATTTCCACCTCGACGTCGTCCGCCTCGGGCAGCACCGCGACGGTGGCGGTGGAGGTGTGGATACGGCCGCCGGCTTCGGTCTCCGGCACCCGCTGGACGCGGTGGACGCCGCTTTCAAACTTGAACCGGCTGTACGCGCCGTCCCCGGTCACCATAAAGCTGATTTCCTTATAGCCGCCAAGCTCGGTTTCGTTGGCGCCGACCACCTCGGTTTTAAAGCCCTTAGAGGCTGCGTACATGGTGTACATCCGATAAAGGGAACCCGCGAACAGGGCGGACTCCTCTCCGCCCGCACCGCCCCGGATTTCGACGATCACGTTGCGCTCGTCGTTCGGGTCGCGGGGAAGGAGGAGGGTTTTCAGCTCCTCCGCGCAGCGTTCCTCCGCCGCTTTTCCGTCCGCCAGCTCCTGCTCGGCCAGCTCCCGCAGTTCGGGGTCCGCCCCGCCGTCCAGCAGCGCGAGGGCTTCCTCCTGCCGCGCCTTCGCCTGTTTATATTCCCGGTATTTCTCCACAATCGGGGAAAGCTCGGCGCTCTCCTTCATCAGGGAACGGTACCGCTCCACGTCCGATGCCACAGAGGGGTCGTACAGCCGGGCGGTAATCTCGTCGTACCGTTTTTCCACTTCCTGCAATTTATCAAACATCGGTTGATTCCAGCCTTTCGTCTTTCCTGTTGGTCGGGGAACAGCTTCCCCGCCGCTACGGCTGTCCCTGCGGCCGGATCACCTTTTTGATATGGCGCTCGATTTTCAGACGGGGGGCCATCACCTCATGCCCGCAGCCCTCGCATTTCAGGCGGAAATCCATCCCGACGCGCAGCACGGCGAACCGCCGGCTTCCGCAGGGATGCGGTTTCTTCATTTCCAATATGTCGTCCACACGGATATCCATCGCCGTTCTCCTTTCCGTCTCCCGATTTTCGGGAAAGCAGCGTAACGTTAATTCCTTCCGTAATTTTCCTTCCCATTATTTATTATAATACCATAGCGCCGCCCATTCAACTTCTTTTCTTTTCCTTTTCCGGCGGCGCTTTCGAGAAACGCTTTCGCGTTTCTCCCATACGGCATAGCGCGCATACCGCCCATTCAACTTCTTTTCTTTTCCTTTTCCGGCGGCGCTTTCGAGAAACGCCTTCGCGTTTCTCCCATACGGCATAGCGCGCATACCGCCCATTCAACTTCTTTTCTTTCCCTTTTCCGGCGGCGCTTTCGAGAAACGCCTTCGCGTTTCTCCCGAACGGAATTATAGCATAGCTGTCGGAAAATTCGCAACCCAAAACACGGATGTCCCGGAAATACCGGCGGCAGCGGCGTCTTTCCCAGGAATTCCCCCACGGTTAACAGCCTTTCAACAGCGGAAACGGCGGCGGGGCCGGAGAGCTGCGTCGCCTGAGAAAAGGGAAAGGGAGCAAAAATGAGCCGGCCAATCGGCCGGCTCATCTCCTGTTTTCGCTGAAATTCAAATACTGCCGTTTTTCCTTGTTTATCCCGCCTGGGCGGCCCCGCCGGCTTCCGTCCCGGCGGCTTCCTTCAGGCGGAGCACCGCCACCAGCGGGTAATGATCGGACGGATATCGTCCGTTTTCGCTGGAGGTATCCACATAGGCCTGGTCCACCGCAAACTCATTGGTCACAAAAATATAATCGATAGGGGTGCCTTTAAAGCGCCCCTTGAAGCCGTGGTAGGTGTTCCGTACCTCCCCCGCCCGGGGGCTGGAAAAAATATTGGTCAGCCGGATATCGTCATAGCCGTGCCGGTTTTCGGACAGAATCCGGATCGGCTTGCTGCCGGGATGGGCGTTCATATCCCCCATTAGGATGGCGGGAAGCTTCTCCTTTTTATTCAGCCGGTGCATGGTTTCCAGAATGATCCGCACGCTGAGGGTACGGGCCGGAGGGCATAGATGGTCGAAATGGGTGTTGAATACGCGGATAGTCCGCCCGAACTCCTCCACATACACCTCGCAGACGGTACAGACGCGGGGAAAAGCGGAAAAGTAGGCGCGGCTCCCGCATTTTTCCGGATGCTTGGAAAGCCAGAAGGTATCCGAAAACCGGGCCTTTGCTCCCTCGTTCCGCACCAGGATCGCGGAATGCTCGTCCGTCAGCTTCCGGGTGCGGCCGGAACCGAAAATCTGGTAATTCCGCAGACGGGACAGGATATCCTCCTTCATCGCAGGCATCATTTCCTGCACGCCGACGATCGCCGCGCCGGATTCCCGGATCATCCGGGCCACCAGCTCCCGCCGCGCGTCCCAGCTGCGAATACGGGAACGCGCGCCGAAAAAAGAATCGTGGCGCAGGTTAAAGGACGCCACCTTAATTGCCGAAGTCATCGAATCCCTCCGAACAGGTCATGCTCTGTATCTTAATGATATCCCGGCAGGGGAAAAAGTCAACCGGTCGGCCGGAAAATTTAACGGAACTTAAGGAAGCTGGAAAAACGAACCGTTCAACGGAAATCGACGGCCTCCGGGGAAGCCAAATGCGCCCGTACAAATTGACTGCACGGCATATTTTGTAGATAAATAAAAACTCAAATCACAAACCCGCCGTTCGGGCTGAGCACCTGCCCGGTGATGAAGGACGCTTCCGGCGAAGCGAGAAATACGATCGCCTGCGCGATCTCCCGCGGCGTACCGAGCCGGCCCAGCGGGGTCTCCTCCCGCAGAGAGGCCAGCGTCTCCCCGTCCAGCGCCGCGTTCATGGCGGTATCCACCACTCCCGGCGCGACGCAGTTCACCCGGATGCCGGAGGGTCCGACCTCCTTGGCAAGGGCTTTGGTCATCCCGATCAGCGCGGCCTTCGCGGTGGAATAGGCCACTTCGCAGGACGCGCCGGTCATCCCCCAGATGGAGGACACCAAAAGGATGCTCCCCTCCTTTTTCCGGATCATGCCGGGCAGGACGGCCTGGCAGCAGTGGAACGCGCCGTCCACATGGATTCCCATCATCTCCCGCCATTCCTCCGGCGTGAGGTCGGTAAACAGCCCCTGCCGGGCAATGCCGGCGTTGCAGACCAGCACATCCACCCCGCCGAACCGCCGCTCGCAGGCGTCGGCCATCGCCTCCACCTGCGCCCGGTCGGCCACATCCGCGCCGTAGGCCATTACGTCCGCCCCGCGGGCGGCCAGCTCCCGCTCCAGTTCCTCGGCGGCCGCCTTCGAGCGGCGATAATTCAGCAGCACGCGATAGCCTCGTTCGGCAAACAGCTCCGCCGCCGCCCGGCCAATCCCGCGGGACGCGCCGGTAATCAATACGGTTTTCGCGCCCATGCGCTCCCCTCCCCTATATCTCCATCGTTACGGTCTTGCCGCCCGGCGTATAAAGGCGAATGGCCACGCCCGCCATCTCAAACATCCGCTTGGAGGCGATTACCGCGTCGGTGTCCGCGTACTTGTCCTCGCGGTAGATGACCTCCCGGATTCCGGCCTGGATGATCGCCTTGGCGCACTCGTTGCAAGGGAACAGAGTGGAATACAGCCGCGCGCCCCGCAGGTCGGCGCCGCCGTGGTTCAGTATCGCGTTCAGCTCGGCGTGGCAGACAAACAGGTATTTGGTGGCGAGCGGGTCGCCCTCCCGCTCCCAGGGCATGGAATCGTCGCAGCAGCCGGTCGGCATCCCGTTGTAGCCCACCGACAGAATCTTATTCTCCCCGCTGACGATGCAGGCTCCCACCTGCGTGCCGGGATCCTTGCTCCGCTGGGCGGAAAGCAGCGCGATCCCCATAAAATATTCGTCCCACGACAGATATCCTTCCCGTTTCATTCCGGTGTCCTCCTTATGCTTTTTATAGAATCCCTGAAAGCGTCCACGGCAGTTCAGATTTCTTTCATCCATTCCTCCAGCCGGGAGGAATAGGGCCGGAAGGCCGACGGCAGGGCGGTCTCCTCCCGCAGGCGGCGGGCGTCCGCCCAGGTGAAGCCGGCCGGCGGTTCAAAGGCGGGGACGCGGAGCAGCAGCCCCTGCATATGCCATTCGATGTGGCTGAAAATATGCTTCCCCTCGTTCGCCGTTTCCACGGCGGAGGGCCGCGCTCCCCAGCCCGCGGCGACGGCCGCCGCCTCGTCCGGGGAAAGCCAGCCTTCGGCGGAGGGCAGCTCCCACAGTCCGGCGAGCAGGCCGGTTTCCCCCCGCCGATGAAGAAGTACCCGCCCTTCCGCAATGACGATCAGCACCGTCCGCCGCTCCACCCGCCGGGCCTTCTTCTCCGCCCGGACGGGCAGCCGCTCGGGATGGCCGGTCCGCCGCCCCCGGCATTCCTCCGCCAGCGGGCATTCTCCGCATAACGGCCGGGTATTCGGCAGACAAACCGTCTCTCCGAGCTCCATAATCGCCTGGTTGAAGTCCCCCGGCCGGTCGGCGGGCAGCACCGTACAGACCGCCTCCCGCAGCCGCTTTTTGACCGGCGCGCGGGTAATGTCCCCGTCGTCGTCCAGCAGCCGGGCGGTCACCCGCAGCACGTTGCCGTCCACCGCCGGAACCGGCAGACTGAACGCCATAGAGGCGATCGCCCCGGCGGTGTACTCCCCGATCCCCGGCAGGGCGAGCAGCTGCTCATAGGAGGCGGGCAGCTCCCCGCCGTACTCGTCCATAATCTGCTTTGCAGCCTTTTGCAGGTTGCGGGCGCGGCTGTAATAGCCCAGCCCCTCCCACAGCTTCATCAGCCGCTCCTCCTCCGCCCCGGCAAGGGCGGAAACCGTGGGCAGCGCCGCCATAAAGCGGTCGAAATAAGGCAGCGCCGCCTCGATCCGGGTCTGCTGGAGCATGATCTCCGACACCCAGATGCGGTAGGGCGTGGCCTCCTCCCGCCAGGGGAAGCCCCGCCGTCGCCGGTGATACCACTCCAGCAGCGCCGGCGCGAGGGCCGGCAGAAAGGCGTCGGCCGTCGCCGGTATATCCGCCATGAATCCATCCTCATTCCTTTATAAAAAAATCCAATTCCAGCGGTCTCGCCTTTTCAAAGCGACAGCTTCCCGCCCGTTGTTCGTGTCGAATCCATTGTAGCATGCTTTTCGCCGACGGACAATCCTCTTTCCTTCCCATGGGCCTTGACAGGTCTGGGGTATTTCCTTTATAATACCTGTGCAAGTGCCCCGCAAGTCCATAACAAGTGAGAAGTCACCACTTTGAAAAATTCTTCAAGGTGGTTTTTATTTTGTATCACAGACAACGCAGCAGACGACATTTTTGGAGGGATTCCTTTGTCCGGCAACACAAAAACCATAGGGAAACGGGCCGCCGCCTTTTTCCGTGACCCCGCCTTTTTCCGCACCCTGTTCGTCCTCGCCCTGCCGATCGTCATTCAGAACCTGCTGGTCTCCTCCCTGAACATGATCGACACGGTAATGATCGGCCGTGTCGGGGAAAACGAGGTCGCCGCCGTTGGGGTCGCCAACCAGTATTTCTTTCTCCTGCAAATGGCGATAAACGGCATCTCCTCGGGCTGCAGCGTGTTCATCTCCCAATATTGGGGGAGCGGCAATCGATCTGGGATTTACCAGGTGCTGGGCATCGGTTTTCTGAGCATGCTGGCGGTCGGGGCGGCGTTCACCCTTCCCGCATTGCTCCTGCCCATGCCGATTATTGGCCTGTTCTCCCGCGACGCGGCCGTGCAGGCGCTGGGACGGGATTACCTGCTGATCGTCTGCCTGAGCTATCTGCCCACGGCGGTCAGCTTCCTGCTGGCCAACGCCCAGCGGAGTATCGGGAACGCGGTCACCCCCATGCTGATCAGCCTCGGAGCGGTGGGAATCAACACCCTGTTCAACTACCTGCTGATCTTCGGGAAGCTTGGCCTGCCCGCGCTCGGGGTGAAGGGCGCGGCCATCGCCACCCTGACCGCCCGGGTGGCGGAATGCGTGCTCCTCCTCCTGTTCAGCCTGCGGAAAAAATGCCCGCTGCGGGGAAAGGGGCGGGAATATCTCGGTTTTTCCGCCGCCTTTTTCCGGAAGGCTTACGCCACCATCCTCCCCATCGTGCTCAACGAGGGCTGCTGGGGGCTTGGCTTTGTCCTGTATACCGTGGCTTACGGCTTCATCGGCACGTATGCCATCGCCGCGACCAATATCACCAACACGGTACAAAACCTGTTTCTGGTGCTCTGCCTTGGAATCGCCAGTGCGTCTCTGGTGATGATCGGAAACCAGATCGGGATGGGCCGTCCCGAAACCGCCCGGCGGTACGCCCACAAATTCGCAGTCATTGCCGCGGCTCTGGGCGTGGCGCTCGGCGGCATTCTGTTCGTCTGCGCGCCGTTCATCCTCTCCTTTTTTGAGGTTTCACCCGAAGCCTCCCGCGCGGCTGTCTCCATTCTGCGCATTTTCGGGGTCATCTTCATCGCCCGGCTGCTGAACACCCTGGTGATCATCGGCGTGTTCCGCGGCGGCGGGGACGCGGCCTATGCCCTGAAGCTGGAGGCGGGCACCATGTGGCTGATCGGCGTGCCCCTTGCCTTTCTCGGCGCCTGTGTGTTCCGCCTTCCGGTGGAACGGGTCGTGCTGCTGATTTGCGTCGAAGAGCTCGTCAAATGTACCTTTGTGCTCCTCCGACTGAAAAGCGGGAAATGGCTCCATCCTATGGATGGATATCCTCCGGAGGAAAGCCCCGTCATGGAGAATCCGGCCGATGGAGAAGCGGCGGGATAAAACAAACCTCCAGGCTGTTCGCCGTCCTTTCCGACCTTTGTAAAGGAGTTTTAATTTCTCATGATAACCTATAGAAACCTGCGGGCAAGCGAAATCGACGCATCGCTGTTTTCCCATTTCATCCGCCGTCAGGCTGTGACAAAATGCTGGAGAAAGATCGGCGGGAACTGGTGCGTGCGGGATGATCCGTTTATTGATGACTGGAGCGAGGAGGACAGGCGGACTTTGGCCGCCTGTCTGCGGAACACGGCGGAGACCGGCGGCCTTGTGCTGGCCGCTTTTTCCGACGGCATCCTCAAAGGGATCGTATCCGTGGAATCGGAGCGGATCGGGAAAAAGCGGAATTATCTGGATTTGTCCTGTATCCATGTCTCTGCGGACATGCGAAGGGCAGGGATCGGGAAACAGCTGTTTTTCGCCGCAAAGGACTGGGCCAGGGAACACGGTGCGGAAAAGCTGTATATCTCCGCTCACTCCGCCGTGGAAAGCCAGTCCTTTTACCGGGCGATGGGCTGTACGGAAGCGGAGGAATACCAGCAGGAGCATGTGGAAAGAGAGCCGTACGACTGCCAGTTGGAATGCCGTCTGTAATCCGAAGCTCTTGCCCTCGACACAAAAGGGAGGGGATGCAAACGCATCCCCTCCCCTCTTTTTATGTCTTTGCGCGTATGCGGGATAAGTCTTTACAGCCGGTCCTTGATGGCGTTCAGCAAACCGCCCTTTTCGATGATGTTCTGGATAAAGGGCGGGAACGGCTCGGCCTGATAAGTCTTGCCGGTGGTGAGGTTCTCGATCACGCCGGTGTCAAAATCCACCTTCACCTGATCGCCGTTTTTGATATCCTTCGCCGCCTCGTCGCATTCCAGGATCGCCAGCCCGATATTGATAGCGTTGCGGTAAAAGATGCGGGCGAAGGTGGAGGCGATAACGCAGGAGATCCCGCTCGCCTTGATGGCGATGGGGGCGTGCTCCCGGGAGGAGCCGCAGCCGAAGTTCTTTTCCGCGACCATGATATCGCCCGCCTGCACGTTGTTCACGAAATCCTTGTCGATATCCTCCATGCAGTGCGCGGCCAGCTCCTCATGTTTGGAGGTGTTGAGGTACCGCGCGGGGATGATGACGTCGGTATCGACGTTGTCGCCGTATTTATGTACTCTACCCTGTGCAATCATAATCTGATCCCTGTCCTTTCCTCTTGATTAGTCCAGCGCCGCCGGATCGGAGATAGTGCCGGTAACGGCGGACGCCGCCGCAACGTACGGGTTGGAGAGGTAAACCTCGCTGTCCACATGGCCCATCCGGCCGACAAAGTTGCGGTTGGTGGTGGACACGGCCCGCTCGCCCGCGGCGAGGATGCCCATATGTCCGCCGAGGCAGGGACCGCAGGTCGGGGTGGAAACCACCGCGCCGGCCTCGACAAAAATATCGAACAGCCCCTCGTGCATGGCGTCCAGCCAGATCTGCTGGGTGGCGGGGATGACGATGCAGCGCACGCCCTTCGCGACCTTGCGGCCCTTCAGGATTTCGGCCGCGGCGCGCAGATCCTCCAGCCGCCCGTTGGTGCAGGAGCCGATGACCGCCTGATCGATCTTTATCTGGCCGCTGCATTCGTCGATGGTCTTGGTGTTCTCCGGCAGGTGGGGGAACGCGACGGTGGGACGCAGCGCGGCGAGGTCGATCTCAATCACCTCGTCGTATTCGGCGTCCGGGTCGGCCTCATACACCACCGGAGTGCGCTGGAAGCGGCCCTCCACATACTGCATGGTCACGTCGTCCACCGGGAAGATGCCGTTCTTCGCGCCGGCCTCGATCGCCATGTTCGCGATGCAGAGACGGTCGTCGATCGAGAGATTGGCAACCCCCGGGCCGGTGAATTCCAGCGAGCGGTAAAGCGCGCCGTCCACCCCGATCATCCCGATCAGATGGAGGATGACGTCCTTGCCGCCGACATACTGGGAGGGCTTGCCGGTCAGCACGATCTTCAGGGCCGAGGGGACCTTGAACCACGCGGTTCCGGTCGCCATGCCGGCCGCAAGGTCGGTGGACCCCACGCCGGTGGAGAAGGCGCCCAGCGCGCCATAGGTGCAGGTGTGGCTGTCCGCGCCGATAATGCAGTCGCCCGGGCCGACCAGGCCCTGTTCCGGCAGAACGGCGTGCTCCACGCCCATCCGGCCCACGTCGAAGAAGTTCTCCACGTCGTACTTCCCGGCGAACGCCCGCACCCGCTTGACCTGCTCGGCCGCCTTGATGTCCTTGTTCGGGGTGAAGTGGTCCATCACCAGCGCGACGCGGGATTTGTCGAACACGCCGCAGGCCCCGCAGCGCTCAAACTCGTTGACCGCGACGGGTGAGGTGATGTCGTTGCCCAGGCAGAGGTCGAGCTTCGCCTCGATCAGCTGTCCGGCTTTGACCTCCGGCAGACCGGCGTGGGCCGCCAGAATCTTCTGTGTCATTGTCATGCCCATGATTCGGATACCTCCTAGTTTTGATAAACAATGGTACAAAGGATATATAGATATATCAGCGGGATCACACGGCCGGAACCGCTTCTCCCTCGGAAACCAGTTTATATTCGATGGAATCGCTGAGCGCGGCCCAGCTGGCCTCGATCACATCCCCCGCGACCCCGACGGTGGTCCATTCCCTCACCCCGTCGGTGGAGGTAATCAGGACGCGGACCCGCGCCGCCGTCGCCTGCTTGGAATCCATCACCCGAACCTTATAGTCCACCAGATGGACGGGAGCCAGGGAGGGATAAAAGCCGGACAGGGCGGTGCGCAGCGCCTTATCCAGCGCGTTGACCGGGCCGTTCCCCTCCCCGGCGGCGATCTGCGACTGCTCTCCCACCTGTACCTTGAGGGTCGCGACCGCACTCTGATCCGGCGCATGGGGCATCTCCCCCGTGATGCGGTAATACGCGAGCCGGAAATAGGGAACTGCTTTGCCGAGGCATTTGCGTACCAGCAGTTCGAAGCTGCCGTCCGCTCCCTCGTACTGGTAGCCCTCCAGCTCCATCCGTTTCAGCTCGTCGAGGATGGTTTTCAGCTCGGGCGAGGATTTCTGGATGGAGGGGTAATACCGGCGGATTTTTTCCAGCACTGCGCCCCGGCCGCTCACCTCGCTCATCAGGAAGCGGCGCTCATTCCCCACCGCCTCGGGATTGATATGCTCAAAGGTCATGGAGTTTTTCAGCACCCCGTCCGCGTGCATCCCCGCCTTGTGGGCGAAGGCGCTGGAGCCGACGTACGGCTCGCCGCGGTTCAGCCGGATGTTCGCAACCTCCGCCATGCTGCGGGCGGTCTCGGTCAGCCGGGGCATGTTGTCCTCCGGAATGCAGGCGCAGCCCATCTTAAGCTGGAGGTTCGGGATGATGGCGGAAAGGTTGGCGTTGCCGCTTCGCTCCCCAAAGCCGAGATAGGTACCCTGCACGTGGCGCGCGCCGGCCGCCACCGCCATGATGGAATTGGCGACCGCCATTCCCCCGTCGTTGTGGGTGTGGATGCCGACCATGTCTCCGAACCGGTCCACCACCGCCCGGGTGATCTCGAACACCTCCTGCGGAAAGGCCCCGCCGTTGGTGTCGCAGAGGGCGAGCACGTCGGCCCCCGCCTCCGCGGCGGCAGCGAGCGCCTTCATGGCGAACACCGGATTGGCCTTGTACCCGTCGAAGAAATGCTCCGCGTCAAAGACCACCCGCTTGCCCTTTCCCTTGAAGAAGGCGACGGTGTCCGCAATCATGGCGAAGTTCTCCTCCTCCGTGGTCTGGAGGATATCCCGCACATGCAGGTCCCAACACTTGCCGAAAAGGGCGACCGCCTCGGTTCCCGCCGTCAGCAGAGCCTGCACGTTCGCATCCTCCTCCGCCCGGACGCCCTTGCGGCGGGTGGATCCAAATGCCACCAGTCGGGAATTTTTCAGCTTCAGCTCCCCCGCCCGGTGGAAAAATTCCATATCCTTGGGGTTGGAGCCGGGGTTCCCCGCCTCGATATAGGGGACGCCCAGCCCGTCCAGCAGGCGGGCCACCGTCAGCTTATCCTCCACCGAAAAGGAGATGCCCTCCCCCTGCGCGCCGTCCCGCAGGGTGGAATCCAGTATTTCAACAAGACGTTTCATCGGAATATCGCATCCTTTCGCCCCGGCCGAAAGCCTGCATCGCCGGCCGGAATCAGTTTTCGTCGTGGATGGTGCCGTCCCCCCGCTGGAGGGCGTTGATGCCGGTGCGGGCCATTTCCAGAATGCCGTACCGTTCCAGCTGCTCCACAAAAGCGTCCACTTCCTCGGTCTGTCCGGTCATCTCCAGCGTCACTGTGGTCTCCCCGATATCCAGCACCCGCGCGCCGTAAGCCTGCACCATCTTGAGCACCGTGCTCCGGGACGGCCCGGCCGCCTGCACCTTTACCAGCAGCAGCTCGCTGTTGGAGCAGTCCTCCGGCTCCAGCACCTTGACGGTGAGGATATCCTCCAGCTTGAGGAGCTGACGGGTCAGCTGGGCAAAGGTCGCCTCGTCCCCCGTCACCAGAAGGGTCAGGCGGGAATAGGCCGGGTTTTCGGTCGTGCAGGCCACAATGGAATCAATATTGAAGCCGCGGCGGGAGAACAGTCCCGCCACCCGAAGCAGTACGCCGGGATGGTTCACCGCCAACACGGCGAAAACCGCTTTATTGTCGTTGATACCGTTCATAATGATGGCCTTTCCTTTCTTGCACTGCCTGAAAAATTTTTCTGTCAGACGCGCTTTCTCCTTTTATCCCTGTCTCCGCCGTCAGTTCTCCTGCATCTCCTCGATGATATCGTCCACTGTGCCGCCGGGCGGGATCATCGGGAGAACGTTCACATCCGGGGAAATCCGGCAGTCCACCACCACCGGCCCGCCGGCGGCGAGGGCTGCCTTCAGCACCGGCTCCACCTCGTCGGTGCGGGTGATCCGCATCCCCGTGCAGCCAAAGGCTTCCGCCAGCCTGACGAGGTCGGTCTTACGGTGGGGATCGGTGGCCGAGAAGCGGCGTCCGTAAAAGACCTTCTGCCACTGCCGCACCATGCCGAGCACCTGGTTGTTCATCACCAGCGCCACGATCGGAAGGTCATACGAGGCCAGAGTGGTCAGCTCGTTCAGGTTCATATGGAAGCTGCCGTCCCCCGACACCAGCACGACCCGCCGGCCGGGAAAGGCTGCCTGCGCGCCGATGGCCGCGCCCAGCCCGTACCCCATCGTTCCCAGCCCGCCGGAGGTGAGCAAGGTGCGGGGCTGCCGGAACTCGTAATGCTGGGCCGTCCACATCTGGTGCTGTCCCACGTCGGTGGCGATGATCGCATCATCCGGCGTGAGGGCGCGCAGAGTGTGGAGGATGTACAGAGGATCGGGCGGGGAAGCCGGGTCGGCGGTATTCGCCGTCCAGCCGTGCCGCCGGCCGGTGGTTTCCGCCACCCAGGAAGGATGGGAAGCCGGTTCCGCCCGCCCGGTCAGGATGCGGAGCACCTCCTTCAGATCGCCGGCCAGACGGACGGCGGCGGTTACGTTCTTGTCGAATTCCGCGTGGTCGATGTCGATATGGACCACCTGCGCGTTCGGGGCGAAGCCGGTGCGGTTCCCCGCCACCCGGTCGGAGAAGCGCGCCCCGCAGACCAGCAGCAGATCACAGTCCTTCGCCGCTTTGTTCGCCGCGAGGGTGCCGTGCATCCCCACCATCCCCAGCCACAACCGGTGGGAGGGAGGGAAGCCGCTGATTCCCATCATGGAAGCGCAGACCGGGATATCCAGCTTTTCCGCGAGGGCGAGCAGCTCGGTCTCCGCACCGGAGGAGATCACGCCGCCGCCGAAATAGATCAGCGGACGCTCGCAGGCCGCCAGCTTTTCCAGCGCCATCGCCAGCCGCTCCTCCTTGGGAGGAGGACAGGGACGGGGGCCGGCGGCGGGCTTCGGCTCGTATTCGGTCATGGCGGCGGTGATATCCTTCGGGATATCGATCAGCACCGGGCCGGGCCGCCCGCTCTGCGCGATGCGGAATGCTTCCCGCACCGTGTCGGCCAATTCCTCCACCTTTTTCACAATGAAATTATGCTTGGTCACCGGCATGGTGATGCCGGTGATGTCCACCTCCTGAAACGAATCCCGCCCGAGGAGAGGAACAGATACATTCCCTGTGATCGCCACCATCGGAACCGAATCCATATACGCGGTAGCGATACCGGTCACCAGATTGGTCGCGCCCGGGCCGGAGGTAGCGATGCACACCCCCACCTTTCCCGTCGCGCGGGCATAGCCGTCCGCCGCGTGGGAAGCGCCCTGCTCGTGGGCGGTCAGCACATGGCGGATGCGGCCGCTGTATTTGTAGAGCGCGTCGTAAATGTTCAGCACCGCGCCGCCGGGGTAGCCGAATACCGTATCCACCCCCTGCTCCAGCAGGCATTCCACCAACACGTCCGAACCGTTCAGCATCATGGGAACTCATCCTTTCTAACCAATAGGCGGGGATCGGAAAACCGGATGCTCAAAAAAATCCCTTCGCCTCCCTGTCAAGAGGCGAAGGGATTCATCGTCCGGAAATCCTTCTCCGCGGTACCACTCTTTTTGCCCGGAACCGGGCCGCTCAGCGCATCGGGCATTTTGTTCACGACAAAGGCTGCCGAATGCGGTCCCGGATAACGGCGGGAAGACCGTTCTCGCTTACTCCGGCCGAAACCGTTTGGGCGGAAAGCTCGGGAGGTGATATTCCGGCGCCCGCTCAACCGCCTTGCACCAACCGGCGGCTCTCTGCATGAAAAAGGCGCTGTACTTGTCCCCGTCATCGCTTTTACAATATTGGTATAATAATACCGAATACCCACCGCTTTGTCAAGAGCGAAATTTCGACAATTTGTCTGGATAGAAAGCTGTACGAAAATCTTTTTGTTTTCCGAGGAGGCGGCATGGGATATGGCAAGGGACCGCTTGGAAGCAGAGACGCATCCACCGGCTTCCGTTACGCCTTCCCCTCTTTCAGATTCTCCTCCAGCACCTCCAGCACGCGGTCCATGCAATCCGCGAACTCGCGGATCTTGGCGACGATACGTCTCCTTTTTTCAGGATTTTGCAGCGCCTCCAGGGTGATGTTGAAACCGCCTCCGATCGCTTCCAGGTCCTCTCCGTTCTGATCGTTCCAGAGATGCCCGGTCTGCTGGTATTGCCGGCGTACCTCCTCCAGAAACGCAAAGTCGGGGTTCAGCTCCTGCGCCTTTTCCAGGAAGCTCTGGCAGCCGCCGCTGTTGGTCGCCAGGTTGCAGACATAGACCGTGTACATAAACCATGGATGAAACTCCTCCGGCTTCATGCCGTCGAACCGGCCGCCCTCGATCTCCGCCGCCCAGGAACGGAACGCTTCGGGGCCGAAGCAATACGCCTCTGTTTGGGTGGTCAGCAGCCGGGGCAGGTTCCGGATCGCGTCCCGGTAGAGTTGTCTGAGATCGACCTGCCGCTTTTTTCCGCCTACGAAAATCCAGCCGCAGGTATTCAGCTGATGCTCGTCCGTGCAGTCCGTCGGCAGCGCCTGATCAAAAGGGATGCGTTCCGGCTCGGTATAATCCGCCGTCATGTAGAGCAGGGTTTTCCCGTATTCCTCGTACCCGACGAAAACGCCCCAGCCCTGTTGATACCGGATCACGGGAACACCTTTGTCGATATACGCCATCAGGGTCTGCCGATACATTTCCCGGTTTGTATTCAGCGCTTTTTCTGATACAAACGAACTGTCGTATCCGCAGGCGTCGAATACTCCCTCGATAAACGGCGCGCTCACCCGGTATTCCGTCGCACTGTCCCCGCGGAAATTTTTGGAATATATCTGCGCCAGATTGTCCCCCGTCAGCCCCGCGAAGAACCAGTACTCATAGTCCGGTTCTCCGAGCGCCTCCATAACATACCGGGCGCAGCCGTTGAACCAGTAATTTTCACCGTAATGCATGGTGATGAGTTGATGGATATTCGGGATGGCGTTGTTGCTTGGCTTTGTAATCATGGTAAGCGCTCCTTCTTTTATCTGTATTTTCGGCGCGCGCTTCAGCTGCGACACACGGATAGACCGGAAATACCGTTTTCCCTGCCCGTTGGAGCCGATACGGATGATTTCCGCACGCTGCCCCCGCCAGTCCGCCTGCATGTAGGGGAAACGCATCCCGCAATACCGCACCTCGCCGTTGAGAATCACGGCGAGATGCTTCTCCCCCACGATCCAGGTCAGGCGGTTGTAAATATTCGGTTGAATCCGTCCCCGGCCGGGATAAAGAAAAACATCCCGGAAAATCGGCTGATGGAAGCGGATCACCTCTTGGGAAAGGCGGGGATCGGCGTTGTTCTCCATATTGACGCCGTATTCATTGGCGCCGTGGAAAAAACGGATACTGCCCTCGTCGCATCCATATCCATAGCGCGCGCTTTCGTCTTCCACACGGAACTCGATGTCCACGCGGAAGGGGAGCTCCACCGCCACCTCGGTGGAAAGGAGCCGCTTGTCAATATACGCGATATACTCCGCTTCCCCCGCTTCATTCACCCGGTAATACGGATCGAGGATCGGCTTCAGGCCGTCCATCGGAACGTCGACCGCCCACAAAACGGGATTCGCGTCCTCAATTTCCCGAACGGAGAGACCCTCGACCTGTTCGCACGGCTCGTAGAGCGCCGCGTTCGGCAGCCGTTTTTTAATCGGCAGGAACAGCTCGACCTTTTCCCTTCGTCCGTCGGGGGAAAGCACCGATTCCGCCAGCGCGTCGTGCCGCAGCCGTCCGTCATGGCGGTAATCCACCTCGTAATAGGGATTGTCGTCAAAGCTTCGAATCATCCGGCGGTAGAAGGCTTCCAAATCCTCGTCCACGTACACGCCGCCCACGGCGTACAGACCGGCCTCGATCGGATAATCCCTATACGGGCCGTCGTTGACGAACTCTCCGCCGATCCGCTGGAGAAGCACGTTTCTCCCCGCTTCATCCTGGTATTCGAACAGGGAATGCTGGCCCGGCAGGCCGATCGGAACGCCCGTATCGTTCAGCCAGCTCCAGAAGCCCTCCACGTCCGACTCCGGTTCCGCCCCCTCCTTCCGCCAGGAGGAAAGAACGCGCAGGGAGGGCAGCGCTACGATCCGGAGGTCCGCCGGCTTTTCCAGCCTTTCACTGGCCTCCGTCAACTGCTCATAGGACACGACGTGCCGCTCCTCCAGAATATCCAGCTGCTTGTCCATCTCTTCATACAGCAGCGGCAGGGCGGATATCTTCGTAATCCCGTTGCGAAGCATCGCCTGAAGAAAGTTGTTGACGATACGCTTCATCTCCGAAAGCGCGGTTACCTCCCGATCGATGCTGTGGATTCGTTCCACAAAGCTTTCCACCAGCACGCTCATATCCTGGCTTTCATAAATTCGCTGGATGTCCTTGATCGGAATCTGCATTTTCCGCAGCACCATGATCTGCCGAAGCCGTTCGACGGTCTCCTCATCATAATACCGGTATGCCTCGAATTCCGGGCGCACGCTGTGAATCAGTCCGACCTGCTCGTAATACCGCAGGGTGCGGGACGAGACTCCCAGCTGGCTTGTCAGCTCCGTGATCCGGATCAGTTCCATGACGCTTCCCTCCTCTCTTTCCTCTATAGTACCCCTTAACCGTGCGTCAATGTCAAGCGTCCCCGCGCCTTTTGAAATAAGAAATTTTTACCGGAAAGGCGGTGACGGTCAGGGCGTGTCCCCATGGATTCCAGACAGAAGAGCGGGAGACAATCCGGCCGGAACCGGCTGTCTCCCGCTTTATGGTTTGGGTTCTTAATTTTCAATAGCGGCCCGTCTTTACAGTTGCCCGATATCGGCCGCGCCGCTGCAGAAAACGTTCCCTTCGGCGGTGACTCTCCCGCCGATATGGCCGCATTTCACGTCGCCGCCCGCCTGTACGTTACCGCTGATATCGCCTTCGCATTCCACCGTATCGCCGGCGCTTACGCCGCCTTCCACCATGCCGCAGGACACGGACCCGCCGGCGTTCACATCGCCTTCGACGTTGCCGCAGTTTACTCCGCCGCCCGCGTCCACATAGCCTCCCACATTGCCGCAGTTGATTCCGCAGCCCGCGTCCGCGTATCCTCCCACATTACCGCAGTTGATTCCACCGCCGGCGTCTGCGTTCCCCTGCACATCACCGCACTCGATTCCGAGCCAGCTTTCCACATTCAGGGCGGGGCCCTCGTATACAAAACGAATTTCCGGGCGGTCAGTGTCCTGACGGGCGTCCTTCTCCGCCATCAGCCGCCTTCCGATAAAGACCACCGCGCGGAGCGTCTCATCATCCTCCCAGGGAAGGCCGGCGATTCGGATTTCCGACGAAGCAGGAGGGGCGGAAGGCGGCAAATCGAACAGCCGGTCAACGGAAACATGAAATACCTGCGCCAGCAAAGGGAGCAGCGCGATATCCGGGCAGCAGGCTTCGGTCTCCCACTTGCTGACCGCCTGATAGGTCACCCCCAGCCGATCAGCCATCTGCTCCTGCGTGACGCCCTCCTTCCGGCGCAGCGCCGCAATGTTCCGGCAGACGATTTTTCCATAATCCATGAACGGTACCTCCTTGATGATTTTCGGCGGCCGCCTTACCCCTATTCTATCCACCTTTTTGCGATAAGTCTATCAAGCATTTGTCGAAAACCGGCAGGGGAAGCTCAACCGACGGTTGAGCCGGCCTTTGGTTGGCGATTTCCTGTTGATTCCCGCCCCGTCTCCAGTGCTTTTCCCTTCGTCGTTTTCCGGCGGAGAAAGCTCCCTTCAGCCAACGGCCGGGGCCAGGGAATCTGCAGCTTCATCGTGGGATGGGGAGCACAGTCGATCGGCATGCCCTCCCCGTCGTACAGTTCCTCCGCCGGAAGGAAGAAAGGCTCCTGGCCAGGCTCCAGCACATCCAATACCTCTCCCCGGCGGAAATGGTTCCGCTGGGAAAGAAGCAGCCGCCCTTCCGCATAGCCTTCCACCACCGCGGCAACCTCGTATTCCCGGATATAGCCGCCGCTCTGGATATGCTGCTTCGGCATCCCGAAATAAAAGCCCGTGCCATAGGGCCGGTGGCTGACCTTGTCCAGCTCCTCCCGCATCCAGGAATCGGGACGGTAATCGGCGGGAAAGCCCGCCCGCTCGTAAGCGTCCACCGCCGAGCGGTAGGCGTTGGTGACCGCCGCGACGTAATAGGCCGCCTTGGCGCGCCCTTCAATTTTAAAGGAGGCCACGCCCGCCTCCGCCAGCGCGGCGATGTGATCGATCATGCACAGGTCGTTCGCGTTGAGCAGGTAGGAGCCGCCCTCCCCTTCCCCGATCTCGTATTCCTCGCCGGGGCGTTTTTCTTCGATCAGATGATATTTCCACCGGCAGGGCTGGGCGCAGTCGCCGTGGTTGGCGTCCCGCCCGGCCAACACGTTGGACAGCAGGCAGCGGCCGGACACCGACATACACATCGCCCCGTGGACGAAGCATTCCACCTCCAACCCCGCCGGGACGCGGGCGCAGAGCTCCGCCACCTCGGCGAGGGACAGCTCCCGCGCCAGCACCACCCGGGACGCTCCCAGCTCGTACAGCATCCGGGCGGCTTCGTAGTTCACCACCCCCGTCTGGGTCGAGATATGCACCGCGCAGCGGGGCGCGTACCGCCGGGCCAGGGACAGCACCCCCAGATCGGCCGCGATCAGCGCGTCCGCCCCCGCGTCCTGTACGGTTTCCAGATACGCCGGCAGTTCGTCAATCTCCCCGTTGCGGGGCAGGACATTGCAGGCGACATACGCCTTTGCGCCCGCCGCGTGAGCGAGACGGACCGCCTCCCGCAGGCCCTCCGGCGTGAAATTGGCCGGAGCGGACCGCATCCCGAAACGGGTTTCGGCGAGATAAACCGCGTCCGCGCCATACCGCAGGGCGGCAAGAAGACGCTCCCGGTCCCCGGCGGGGGCGAGGATTTCCGGACGTTTTCTCTTAACGGGAGGCATGGCCATCGAAGATTCTCCTCGAAATTGAAAATTTGCCGTTTCCATTCGGCGTGTTTATGCTATAATGTCGGTTGGGAGAAATACCGACAGGTATTTCTCAAATGCGCCGCCGGCAAGCGTCGGCAGAGCATCCGGCCGGGCGGCGCTATGGTATAATGTTGTTTGGGAGAAATGCGACAGCATTTCTCAAATGCGCCGCAAACAAACGCCGGCAGAGAACCCGGCTGGGCGGCGCTATGGTATATTAGCAGCGTTGGGAAAATGACGTCCGCATTTCTCGTTTGCGCCGCCAGCCAAACGGCGCATCCATATCGATTATATAGATTAACATAACAGGGATGAATTTTCGTATGAGCGTTCTGGTAAGGGAACGGCGGTTCTACCGTTCCTTTTTCTCACTGACCGGCATGATCGCCGTGCAGAATCTGCTGACCTTCAGCGTCAATCTCGCGGACAACCTTATGCTCGGCGCATACAGCGAAACCGCCCTGGCGGGCAGCGCGCTGGTTAACCAAATCCAATTCCTGCTCCAGATGGTTGTGATGGGGGTGGGCGAGGGGATCGTGGTGCTCGCCTCCCAATACTGGGGGAAGCGGGACGTCTCCTCCATCCGGCGGGTGCAGAATATCGGGATGCGGATCGCCGTGGGCGCGGCGCTCGTGCTGTGGGCGCTGGTGTTTTTCTTCCCCCGCGGCTGTCTCGGACTGCTGACCAACGAACAGCCGGTGATCGAGGAAGCGGCAAAATACCTGCAGATCATCTGCTTTTCCTATGTATTCTTCGCCATGACCAACATCCTGCTGGCCACGCTGCGCAGTGTGGAGACGGTGAAAATCAGCTTTGCGGTCTCGGGCTCCACGCTGTTGATCAACTGCTGCCTGAACACCCTGCTGATCTTCGGAACCTTCGGCGCGCCGCGGCTGGGCATCCGGGGCGCGGCCATCGCCACCCTGGTTTCCCGGATCGTGGAATTCCTGATCATGGTGCTGTACACCGCTTTCTCCGACAAGAAGCTGCATGCCCGGCTGAAGGATTTTGGCCGGATGGACGGCCTGCTTTTCCGGGATTACCTGCGGGTCGGCCTGCCGGTCATCCTTTCCAACACGATGTGGGGGCTGGCGCAGGCGATCCAAACCTCCATTCTCGGGCATATGGGGCAGGCGACCATCGCGGCGAACAGCATTGCCACCACCATCTTCCAGATCATTTCTGTCGTCACCTACGGGGCGGCGAGCGCCAGCTCGGTCATCGTGGGAAAAACCATCGGCGAAAACCGGCTGGACGATGTGAAAGCCTACGCCAAAACCCTGCAGGTCCTGTATCTCGGGATCGGCGTGGGCACGGGGCTGCTGCTTTTCCTCGCCAAGGATTTTATCCTTGGGTTTTACAGCATCGCCGCCGATACCCGTGCGCTGGCCTCCTTGTTTATCACTGTCCTGAGCGTAACGGTGGTGGGGACCTCCTATCAGGTGGCGGTGCTCACCGGCATCGTCCGGGGCGCCGGCGACACCTCCTTCGTGCTGGTGAACGATTTTATCTTTATGTGGCTGATCGTCCTGCCCAGCGCGGCGCTGGCCGCCTTCGTGTTCCATCTGCCGCCGCCGGTCGTTTTTATCTGCCTGAAATCCGACCAGATTCTGAAATGCTTCGTCGCGGTGGTCAAGGTGAATTTCTTTCCCTGGATTCGCCGGCTGACGAGGACAACGGAAGAATAACCCAAACCAATAGCCGTAAGAAAGGAACGATTCCCATGAAGATCGAGATGCATGCCCACACCAGCGAAACCAGCCCCTGCGGCTCCGTCCCGGCCGATACCGCCGTGCGGGAATACGCCCGGGTGGGCTACGGCGGGATGGTAATCACCGACCATTTCAACGATTATATCCTAGAGTCCTTCCCCGGTTCCCCGCGGGAAAAGGTGGACCGGTATCTCGCCGGATATAACCGCGCGGCAGAGACCGGCGCGAAGGTCGGCATGACCGTGCTGCTCGGCGCGGAAAGCAGCATCGCCGGCGGGCCGGAGGACTTCCTGATATACGGCATCGGACGGGACTTTTTTTACGAATATCCGCGTCTGTACGCCATGACCCAGCAGGAGGTATACCGGACGTGTCAGGATTACGGCGCGCTGTTGTACCAGGCCCATCCCTGCCGTTCCTACTGCCGGCCCAGGGACCCTTCCTGTCTGGACGGCGTGGAGGTCTTTAACGGCAATCCACGGCACGCCAACAACAATCCGCAGGCATTGGCATTTGCGAAAAAACACGGCCTGCGGGTATCCTCCGGAAGCGATTATCACGAGTACGAGGACCTCGCCCGGGGAGGGCTGATCCTTCCCGCGCCGGTCACCGATAATGCCGGACTGCTGGAAGCGCTGAAGCGCGGCGATTTTCAGCTGATCGAAACCGAATAAACCGAATCAAAAGCCGTGGGGAGGATTGCCGTGCAATCCTCCCCACGGCTTCTTTATCCGTCTATCGAGCCGCTATCCGGCCATCCGGAGGCAACCAAGCTCCAACTCCAGAACCCGGCCAGCGCCGCCGAATAAGGCTGGTTTCCCTGCTGGCTAAGCGGCACTACGCGTACATTCCAATGCCGTACCGACGACATGTACGTTCGTGCTCCTCATAGGTTTTGGAGAAATAGGTTTTGCCCGTCTTCACATCGCTGGCGAAGTAATAATACCCCTCCATATCCTCCGCCGGATTCAGCACCGCGTCAATCGCGTCCATGCCGGGGTTGTTGATCGGACCAACCGGAAGGCCGTTGCGCTTATAGGTATCATAATTCAAATTTTCGACCACCTGTCCCTCCTGTGTCGAAGGGGTGATGCTGTTGATATACCGCTGGGTGGAATCGCACTCCAGCTTCGGATACACGGTAGGATTGTCCAGCCGGTTGCGGAGAACCGCCGCTACCTTGTACATGTCCTCGACGCTGCCCGCTTCCCACTGGACAATCGACGCCAGGGTGACGACCTCGTCCAGCGTCATCCCCTGCGCCTTGGCTTTGATGGAGGTCGGCGTGCTGTCTCCATCCTCTCCCACGACCGACTTCTCCACCCGGGAGTTGAATGCTTCAAGGAATTTCCGCACGGCGGTCTCCCCCGAGCTGCCTACATAAAAATCGTAGGTGTCCGGGAACATATATCCTTCCAGCTTATAAATGCGGCCGGCATGGGCCTCGTCGGAGGGAAGCTCCTGAAGGAAGGAATAGGAATACGAACCGTTTTCCATGGCGTCGAAGAACTCACCGGCGGTACAGACGCCTTCCTTTTCCAGCTTGGCGCCCACTTCCGCCAGGGTCATCCCCTCGGGGAAGGTGACGCGCACCGTTTCCCGCTTCGTGGACTTCAGAATATTGATAACGGTTTCATACCCCATGTCCGCGGACAGGGCCGCTTCCTCCTGGGGCATGAATTTTCCATCCGCCTTGGTGAATTTGCAGTACAGTTCAAAGATGAAGGGCTGGTCGATGATCCCCGCTTCTTTGAGAATCTGTGCGACCTTCTTGGTGCTCTTGCAATCCTCCTCGGTCAGGGTGACCGGCACCTTCACATCCGATTTGTTCAGCCCGGTCAGGTCCAGCCCGCCCGCGATAACAAAATAGGCAAGCACGCCGGACGCCACGAGGACAAGGACAGCATAGATAATCCCCCGCACACAGCCCCACGCGTTTTTTGCCTGCGGATTTTTTTTCTTCTTTCTCCGAGCAGACGGGGATGAATCTTCCCCATCGTCCGTTGCCGGAACGCTTGTCCCGGCATCCGTCAGGCCGGCGCTCATCTCCTCCTGCGCCGTTTCCACCGAAGCCGTCTCCGGCCGTTCCTCCGGCGCAAAATCCGCCGCGCCGCCTTCCACAGGCAGCGGGGCAGGCACGGCGGGCGCTGTCGTTTCAGCCGTGCCGGTCTCCACAGAGCCTGTCTCTTCTTCATCCAGGTTCAGCTCCAGCTTAAAGCCGGATACCTTGCTCTTACGTTCCTCCGCCAGGCGGCTCGCCGTCTTTTCGTCCACCTGAAGCATCCGCCGGGCCAGCTCCTCTTCCCGCCGCCGGGCTTCCTTCTCCGCTTCGATATCCTGGATGATCTTGTCCAGATCCTCCGCCATGGTCGTCACTCTCCTGACCGTCCGCCGTCCGCGGCGGATCATTATGTTTGCGCGGCAGCGCGCATACTTTCTCGGCATCACGCAAGGCCACACGACAGCTCCTTCGCCACCGTCCACGAAGGGGACGGCTCGTCCACGAAGGGAACGGCTCGTCCACATAGAGGACGACTCGTCAGCGAATGGTACGGCGCAGATACCGATCGGTCACCAGCAGCTCCACCGGGCGGTCAAACCGCCCGTGCGGCAGCTTCCGCTGGATGCAGTCGCTGTAGCAAATGCCAATCATATGTCCGCCGAAGCCGGCCAGGAAGCGGTCGTAATACCCTTTTCCATAGCCGAGGCGGTACCCTCTCCAATCATAACACAGAGCAGGCACCAGACACAAGCCGTTTGAAAAATCCGTCACCTTCCGCCCGGCGTCGGGTCGCGGCTCCAACACGCCGAAGGCACCGGACTCCAGCTCCTCCACCCCGTCGATCCAGTAGAATTCCATATCCCGGGTTCCCGGCACGCAGCGGGGAACCGCCACCTTCTTGCCGTCCGCCAGCGCCCGCCTTATGATTTCCAGCGTGTCCACCTCAATCGGGGTGGAGACATAGGTCAACAACTGCCGACAGCGCTTATACTGCCACAGCGCGGTGACCCGGCCAGCGATCTGCCGGTCCCGCTGCGCCTTCACCTCGGGCGGCATCTCCCGCCGGAGCGTCTTATACTGTTCCCTCAGCGTGGCCTTGATCGGCCGGATATCCCCTACCGGCATTGCATGGCCGCCTTCAGCGCCCCGGCCCGCTCGGGTGAAGCCATCTCCGCCACGATACGCAGTCCGAACTCGACCGCTACCCCCGCGCCGCGGGCGGTAATCAGCCGGCCGTCGACCTCCACCGGCTCGCCGGTGAGAACCGCACCCTCCAGCTCCTGCTCATAGCCGGGAAAGCAGACCGCCTTTTTTCCTTTCAGCATTCCCCGGTGTCCGAGGATGGACGGCGCAGCGCAGATCGCCGCAATCCATGCGCCCCGTTCGGCCGCCGAATCCAGCGCGGCCTGCACCGCCGGCGAATGCTCCAGATTCAGCGTGCCCGGCATACCGCCGGGCAGCACGATCGCTTCCGCTGTGGTAGGATCGAACTCCCCCTCCGGGATATCCGCCGCCACAGTGATACCGTGGGAACCGCGGATCACCGGCCCGCCAACCCCGACGGTCACGACGTCCAGCTCCGCCCGCCGCAGCACGTCCACCACGGCGAGCGCCTCGATTTCTTCAAAGCCCATCGCTAAAAATACAGCAATCATCATCCGCATCCTTTCTCCCGGTAAGCCATCAGGCCTGCCGGAAAAGCGTTATCGCCGGGGGAACCGTCTCTGTTTTCCGAAAACGGCCGTCTATTCAAACGCCGGCCCCAGATAAGGGCTGGACGCCGCCAAGGAATCCCATCCGCCGCCTTTCAGCGGGCAGAGCCAGCCGAAAGGTTCCCCCTCTCCCGGCCCGGCCGGACGGGAAAGCACGATCTCCGGCTGCGGGAAATAGGCCGCCACTGCCGCGCGAAGTTCTCCTTCCGCTTCCGGACGGCAAAGCCAGTCCCGGATAAACAGCGTATCCCCTGCCGGCTCGCACAGAGCGAAGCCGCCCTCTCCGGCAAACGCCCCGCCGTCGGACAGTCCGGCCGCATCGACGGCCAGAGCCGTCAGCTCATCCGGCCAGCGCACCCAGGCGGGACGCCCTTCCAGCGCCGCGTTCCGAAAAGCCGCCGCATCCCGGCCGTCCGCCAGCCGGACGAACCGCCCGGATGCCCTTTCGTCCGCCGGGCGGAAAGCCTCCCGTTCCAGCCGTATGCCCGCGGACCGGAAAAACGGCCGATAGCCGAAGCGCTCGTAATATTCCGCCAGCCCCGGCTCAGCCGGACGAAGAAAGGACGCGGCGATTCCCTCTCCTTTTGCCTGCTCCAGCGCATGACGGAGAAGCCGGCCAAAGAAGCCCCGTCCGCGGTACGCCGGAAGGGTCGCCGCCGCGAAAATATATTGCAGCGACAGCGTTTCCGCCCCGGTTTCCAGAGTCGCGGGGAGCAGGAAAGCCATAGTGACCGGCCGGCCGCCGACCGAGCCGGTCAGGCAGCGGCTGGTTGGAAACAAGCGATCCAAAAAAAGGGCGCGCGACGCCGCAGAGTCCTCCGGGAAGGAAGCCTGCCATAGCTCCTCTATCTCCGCCCGGTGTTCCGACCCGGAAAAACCGATTTCCAGCCCTTCCGGATTGCCCGAACCTTCCGCTCGGCTTGGCCTCAGCATCTTTCAGTACCCAGGTACTTCTCGAGTATCTGTACCGGCTGATAACTCCTTTTCGCCCGGCGCAGCCCCTCGATACCGAGGTCGTTTTCCCGGTTAATCAGGGCATACCGGCCCAGTATCTCATGGGCGGCGAATTCCCGGTTGATGACGGCGTAGGCTGTTCCGTAGGCGGGCAGGGCCTTTTCCACATGCACGTCGAACACCTCGTCGCTGATCGGAGAGCCCAGGGTCATCGCCACCACCTTGCCGCCGTCGCCTCCTACCCGGATCAAGCCGCCTTTGAGGGACAGCGCGTCCCGGTTTCCCAGCGATTCCTTGACGGCGCAGCGCTCGCTTTTAAGCCCCGGATCGGAGCAGTTTCCCCGTTCCCGGCACCATTCCCGCACCATTTCCATCACTTCGCCGGCGTTTTCATCGGTGAGCGGCTCGTACTGCCACTTGTTCGCCGCCGAAAAGGCCGCGATGTGGTTGCGCTTTCCGTGATATTTCTTCCCGGCGAGGTTTACCAGATCCTCCGTGTTATAGAGATAATCGAAATCGTTTTCGGAAGGCTGCCAGTCGAACACGCCGGGAAACCAGCCCTCGATCTGTCCCTTTCGTTCCTCGTCCGCGCCAAACAGAAGCAACGGCTCTCCCTTCTCGTGGGCGTACTCCCGCAGGAGGGCGATCCCTTCCCGCAGGTCGCCCCCCACCGGCAGCAGATAGACCGGCTCGGTCTCCCCGGATCGGATGAAGAGGGTGTCGCCGCAGCGAGCGATTTCATTTTGATAATAATTACGCCACATAAAGATCGTGGTAAAGGAATATTCACACGCCCGGTAGCCGCACGAACGAAGCAGCGGCGCGGCCCAGGCGGCGTCCTCCACCGTCGGGGCGCGGAATTTCAGTTTTTTCGCGGTTGTCAGCATCGGGTTAATCGTCCCTTTCGATCAGTTGAATCAAGCAGGCGGTGATCTCCGCCTCCGGGAGGGGCTCGCCGTCCCGCGCGCAGCTCACGACCTTCCATCCGAGCCGCTCCGCTGCGTACAGCGCGGTTTCCCGGCACCGCCGGAGATAGGCCCGGTCCCGTTCATGGATATCCTTTCGGCTCTCATCCCCCGCATAGCGATGGGAAAGCAGCCGCTGGGAAACCTCCGGCGGCATATCGAGAAACGCCACGGCCGACGGGCGGGGCAGGCCGAGCTTTCCGTATTCGTAATCCTCCAGCCAGGCGAGATAATCGTCCCATTCCTCCCGGGGGAGCTTCGCCATCTGGTGGATGGCGTTCGAGGTGGTATACCGCGCCGCCAGAATCAGCCGGCCGGCCCGGTAATCCTCTTCCCAGAAGCGTTTATAGCTCGCGTACCGATCCACCGCATAAAAGGAGGAGGCCGCATAGGCGTTCACGGCGTCGGCCGAACCGCCGAACTCGCCGGCCAGATACATTTTCACCAGCGCCGAGGAAGGCTCGTCGTAATCCGGGAAACAAATCCGTCTATAGCTTGTCCCGTGATTGTCCAGATACTCGCTCAGCCGGTCAAACTGCGTGGTTTTTCCGCTGCCGTCCAGGCCGTCGATGACCGCCAGCCGACCCATTGCTCCATCCCATCCCTTCCAAAAATGTGTTACTGCGTTACTCTTTCATCGCCTGATGGCGCATCGCCTGATAGCGGGCGCGAACCTCCGCCGCCTTGCCGCAGGACATTTTCCCCTCCGGACAGGCGCCGCGGGTGCAGGGCGGCCCGGCAAACCGGAAAAGCGCGGGCGCAGTCTCCAGACAGAGGGCAAGCATCTGCTCCGCCAGCTCCCGGATTTCCCACTGCGCCCGATTGCAGCAGCGATGGGCAAAGAAATTCAGCAGGCTGCGGGCGTTCATGGTGACGATCATCTTCGTGGTGCAGGCGTTCGGCAGCACAAAACGCGCGTCCTCGATCGCCTTTTTTTCGGCGGCGCGGGCGGCCGCCTTCTCCTCCATACCGCCGGCCAGAAAAGCAGCGAAATGCTTTTCCTTCAGCAACCCGGTCAGCCGTTCGTAATGCACCTGATCCTCCTCCATCGCACGGAGGTATTCCTCCCGCGCCTCGGGGATCGCGTCGATCTCAGGCGGCAGGACGAATTCAAAACGGCCTTCCTTCACATACCGCTGGCTCTGCACGCTGAAGGAAGCGATACGGTGCCGGGTGATCTGCGCCAGCAGGGAGCGGGACACTCCCTCAATTCCAAAGGTGAAAGAGGCGTGCTCGATGGGGCTTTCGTGCCCGATCTCCGCCAGCATATTCACAAACGACGCGGTTTTTTCCTCCGTCAGGCCGTCCAGCACGTCGTCGATCGAGGCGGGGGAATAGCAGAGCTTCGCCGCCGCTGCGACGGTGCGCTCCGGCTGCGGCGTATGGGCGAGCAGGGTAACTTTCAGCATGGAGCAATCTCTCCTTATCGTCTCGGGGATTTACGCAAAGGGCGCGCTGGCCAGCGGCCCGTTTCTTCAAAATAGTATTATAACAGAAGTTGAAAAGGGGTTCAACCAAAAAAGGCGGGTTTTCTCCCGCGGCCGGCGTTTTTCGACCCGCGAAAGGCCGTCGGCCATCTCCGCCTTTTTCCTCCTGCTCCGCCCGTTTAAATTTCTCCGGAGACAGCAAAACCGCCGCCTGGCAAGGCGGCGGTCAACAGAACTCAGGAAGCCGGCTGGGCGGACGTCGTTGTCGAAGCAGCCGAGCCGGTGGTTTCCGCCGTGGATGTCGTGGGCGGCGTGACAATCGTGTTGTTCAGCGCCGACAAAGCGGCTTTCAGCTGCGGATCGTCCTCTTCCGTCAGGAATTCAAAGCGGCTTTCCTGGTCGGCGGTCAGGGCCACGGCCTGATCCGGGGCGATCCCCTTCCCCTCGATTTCCCCACCTTCCAACAGAGAAAGGCTGGCAATCGACACCTTGATGGCCGAACCGTCGGAGGTCACGTTATAGAACGCCTGGATTTTTCCGCGCCCCCTGGTGGACATGCCGACCACCGTGGTCTTTTTGAACTCCTGCAGCACGCCGGTGAAAAGCTCCGCCTCCCCAGCTGTCGTCTCATTCACCAGTGTCACGGAAGAGTGGGCGAATTCATGTGTTCCGTCCGAAGTGAGGTCGCTCACCGCGCCCGCCGTTTCCACCCGGCGGGCATAGGTGCCCCGGGGCAGCAGGTAACTGAGGATATCGGTGGCGGCGGCCAGCGTGCCGCCCTCGTTGTTCCGCAGGTCGAACACAAAATTCTGCGCGCCCTGCTCCTCCAGCGTCGTCACCGCCGCCTTAAACTGCTCCGGCGTATTGCTGTAAAAGCTGCGAATGCGGATATAGCCGGTGGTGTTGATCAGACGGCTCTCCACCGTCGTGGCAGTGTAGGTGCTCGCGGAAAGCTCGAAAGCGATGGATTCCTCACCGCGTTTCACGGTGATCATCGTCTTCTCTCCGGAGGCGAGGCGGCGGGCGACCGCCGCATAGTCCGTTTCACCGCCGTCCAGCGCGGTGATCACGTCCCCCTTCTGTACGCCGGCCTTATCCGCCGCCGAATTCTTGTGTACAGCGGTGATGATCACGCTGTTATCCGCCTGCTCGGCAATCTCCAGCCCCAGGCCGGTGCAGCTGCCCGCCAGCCGCTCGGTTTCCGTCCTATATTCCGCCGCGGTCAGGTATTCGGCATACGGATCGCCGATGCCGTTCAGATAGCCCTTGGCCAGCGCCGTTCGCAGCTCCTCCTCGCTGATCTCCCCCACGTAGTTTCGGCGGATCGCGTTATCCACTTCGGTGATATAGTCAAACATCGCCTGCCGCTGATTCACGTTTCTCAGCTTGTAATTGAACTGCCGCATGGCCACCACCATAGTGACCGAAACGGTCAGGGCGATGGATACGATAATCAGCGCGACTGCCGCGCCAATGGATATTTTCCTGTTTATAACATTCACGAAAAGCCCTCATTTCCTGCGGGATCGGGCCGCCTGCCCGTCGTACTGCGGAAGAGAAGTACCCGCGAACCCCCGCGGGTAGCCGGGAAAAGCCGCCATTTCTAAGAAAAATCAGCTTACGGAAAAAGATGCAGCAAACGTCGCCGGCTGCTGCATCCCCCGTTGTTGTCCTCTGCTGTCAGTTCACCTTAAGATAGCCGTTTTTGATCGGGTCCACCGCAGTGCCGTTCACGCGAACCTCAAAGTGAAGATGCGGGCCGGTTACATCCCCGCTGGCGCCTGCCTGCCCCAGCACCGTCTCGCCCCGCTTCACTTGCTGGCCGACCGAAACGTTGATTTTGGAGCAATGCGCGTACAGAGTGGCGATTTTATTGCCGTTCGCATCTACGCCGTGATCCACGATTACATGCAGGCCGTAGCCGCCGCCCCAGCCGGAATAGTTGGCGTAGATCACCACGCCGTCCGCCGCCGCCACCACATTCTGACCGTAAATCGGAACCGATCCGTTCGCGATATCCACCCCGCGGTGCATGGTTCCCCAGCGGAACCCGAAACCGGAAGAGATATTATGGACGGCTGGCACCGGCCACGCCATCGTGCCGCCGCCGTATTTGCCGCTGGACTTACTGGCGTTGATAATCGCGGTAATCTGTTTTTCCAAAGCGTCCCACTGCGCCTGGGTGTTTTTCAGGCTGGTCTGGTATTCCCCCAGCTGGGATTGGATCGCCTGTACCGCTTTGTTCACTTTCGCATACAGCAGATTCAGCTCCGTCTTCTGCGCGTCCGCTTCCTTTTTCAGCGATTCCACCTGGGTAAGCTGGGATTCCACGGACTCCTTATCCTCGGCAAGCGCTTCCTTTTCCGCGTCGATCGCCTGAATCTCCGCCTCCAGCTCTTCCATCAGCTGCTGGTCGTTTTTCGCGACCGTTTCCATCATCTTGGATTTGATCAGATAATCGGTGTAATCCCCCGTGTCCAGCAGCATCTGGAGCGTGCTCATGTTCCCGCTTTTGGAAATAGCGCGCAGCCGCTGGCGCAGCGCCTCAAACCGTTCGGCAATGTCCGCTTCCTTCTCGGTGATCGCGGTTTCCTTTGCGGCGATGCGTTCATTCAGGGAAGCGATGCTCCCGTTCAGCTCGCTGATCTGGCTTTCGTACAAATCCACCTGAGCGATGGCGTTTTCGATCTTCTGATCCAGCGCAGCTTTATAGGCCTTCTGATCGGTCAGGTTCTTTTCCTGCTCGTTGATCCGCTGCTGGAGACGATCGGCCTCCGCCTTCAAATCCTTGCTCTTCTGCTGAAGCGATGACAGGCTGTCCGCCGCGTTAACCGGCATCGCGGAGAAGCCGGCGGGCGAAGAAAGAAAGAGAATCGCAGCGGAAAGCGCGGCTGTCAGGCGAACCATTCCCTGTTTTTTAAAGCACACCGGAAATTCCTCCCTCTTCCTTCATATATTTCCGGATCGAGATGGCGCTGCCCGTCATACCGGTCAGCACGCCGATTCCCAGGAAGCCGGCCAACACGATCCACCAAACGGAGGAAAAGCTGACCAGGCCCTGCATCAACGACCCGAAATGGAACATCTCCGAAAGCTTGGTATAGATGAAATACAAAATTCCGTAAGCCAGACCGCCGGCAACCAGACCGAGCACCATTCCCTCTACAACAAAGGGGATGCGTACGAAAGCGTTAGTCGCGCCCACCGACTTCATGATGGAAATTTCCAGCCGGCGGTTATACACGGTCAATTTGATGGTATTGGCGATAATGAAGAGGGAGACCAGCAGCAGCATCAGGATGATCCAGCCGCCCACCACCAGAATAATATGACGTACCCGAGTCAAAGTTGCCGCGATATCCGCGTTGTAGGACACATCCTCCACTTCGGGAATCTGCCGAATCTGCGCCAGCGTGGCGTCGAATTCATTCAGGTCCTCCAGGGTTACCACATAGGAATCCGGCATGGGATTGTTCTCCCCCTGCATATCCTGATAGGTGGCCTCCGGAATGGAATCCTTATATTTTTCCAGCGATTCCTCTTTGGAGACGAACTCAACGCCGTTCACATTGGAAAGGCCCTTGAGCTTGTCCAGCAGCGCCGTCGTCTCCTCCTCGGTACAATCCTCCCGGGCGAAGGCGACCACCACGTTCTGGCCGTACACCCAGTCAAAAGCGCTGTCGATATTCACGAACACCATATACGCCCCGCCTGTCAGCAGCAGGCAGGACACCAGCACGCCAATGGAGGCAATCGCCATGAATCGGTTCTGCCAGAGGTTACGGAACCCTTCCTTGATCAGATACCGCAGACTACTGAATCTCATAACGGCCTCCCTCCCGCTGCCACGCAGCACTCTTTCCGCTGCCGCGCAGCACGTCGTCGGCCGTCAGCTTTTCAGGAGGCCCGCCCGCTTCGTCGGTCTGCGGGCCGGTATCGGATACCACGCAGCCGTCCGAAATCTCAATAACCCGGCGGTGGAACATCCGCACCAGATCGTGCTCATGGGTGACCATGACCACCGTGGTTCCCCGCCGGTTGATTTCGGTCAGCAGCTCCACAATTTCGTAGGAAAGCTCCGGGTCGATGTTGCCGGTAGGCTCGTCCGCAATAATCATGGAGGGATTGTTCACCAGCGCCCGGGCCAGGCTGACCCGCTGCTGCTCGCCGCCTGAAAGCTCCTTCGGATAACTTCTCGCCTTATTCTGCAGGCCGACCAGGCCGAGAATGTAGGGCACCCTCTTGCGTACGTCCCGATTAGAGGCGCCGGTCACTCGCATGGCAAACGCTACGTTTTCGAACACCGTCATGTGATTGATCAGACGAAAATCCTGAAAAACGATCCCCATTGTGCGGCGGAGATACGGGATTTCCCGCCGTTTCAGCTTGGAAAGCTTGTAGTCGTTGATGACTACCTCGCCCGCGGTGGGAATTTCTTCCCGCATCATCAGCTTCAGAAAAGTGCTTTTTCCGGCGCCGGAAGCGCCCACAATAAACACAAACTCTCCCTTGTCGATGTGAATATTCACATCCTTGAGGGCTTTTATTCCACTGTCATAGGTTTTATGTACGCCTCTGAACTCAATCAACGATACTCCCCCTGTTTTTCCAATCTCTCCTCCGCGCCGGTCTCTTTCCCAGAGCACCGACATGTCGGCATATTCCGGGCTGCCGCAGCCGCCTCTATTCTTCAGCGTCCTGACCGAACGCGCTTATATTCAAAGTAGTCGCCGCGCAACGCCTTTTCACGACGGAACGCCGTCCTCTTACAGAGGACTCCTCCCACAGAGGACTCCTCCCGCGGAGGGCGGCCCCAGGCTCTCCCCGGACAAAGAACGAAAAAAACGCGGTCATAAATTCGGTCGCAGGCCGTTTTTCCACTCCACTTTATCCTACCATTCGACCGAAGTGAAAAGCAATAGCTAAGATATTCCATAGGAAAAACTTAAGGAATCGGGAACTTTTTCAAAAGAAAAATCATCCATTTTTTACCAACACAAAATCTGCGCCGCACAGGCTTCCCTGGCGGCGCAGACGTGTTGTTTCCATCGAGTCGTTACGCGCAGCCAAACGACCGGGTCCGGGCAAACGGCCGCACTCGATTAATATTTCACCGGATTCGCCATCAAGTACTTTTTCACCATCAGGGCCACCTTGAATACGATCGCGTCGTCGAACTCCCGCAGATCCAGACCGGTCAGCCGCTTGATCTTCTCCAGCCGATAGACCAGCGTATTCCGGTGGACAAACAGCTTCCGGGAGGTCTCGGAGACGTTGAGGTTGTTCTCAAAGAAGCGCTGGATCGTGAAGAGCGTCTCCTGATCCAGGGAATCAATGGAGCCCTTCTTGAACACCTCGCGCAGGAACATATCGCACAGGGTGGTCGGCAACTGATAAATCAGCCGGGCGATACCCAGGTTGTCGTAGCTGACAATGGTCTTCTCGGTATCGAAAACCTTGCCGACCTCCAGCGCCACCTGAGCCTCCTTGAAGGAGCGGGCCAGATCCTTGATCCCTTCGACAACGGTGCCGATACCGACAGTCGCCTGGGTATAGAACTCGCCGCCCAGGGTATCTACGATGGAACGAGCCAGCTTCTCTAAATCCTGCGAATCAATACCGGCGCGGATTTCCTTCACCAGCGCAATGTCGGTTTCGTTGATGTTGATGACAAAATCCTTGTTCTTATCCGGGAACAGGTTCTGCACAATGTCATACGCGGAAATGTCGGTACGGGTCGCAATCCGGATCAGCAGGACGACGCGGTTGACGTCGTTATTGAAACGGAGCTCCCGTGCCTTGAGATAAATATCGCCCGGCAGAATATTGTCCAGAATCACATTTTTGACGAAATTGCCGCGGTCGTACTTTTCATCGTAATACTGCTTGATGCTGGCGAGAGAAACCGCCAGCAGAGAGGCGAACTTCGCCGCCTGATCGTCGGTTCCCTCCACAAAAAGGATATACTCGCTGCGGGGGCGGGAGCCGAACGTCTTATAAGTATACCCATCCCGGACGAACGCCTCGGTTGCGGAGAAGGATTCCGTAACGACCGCGTCGCAGGATTCGCCGATCCGGCCGAGGTCGCTGCAGGCGATAATGGCGCAGGTTTCGTCAACCACGCCAATCGTGCGGTCAATCGCATCCTTCATCTGATGGACAACGCCCTGGAAAAGTCTGTTGGACATGATAATTCCCCTCTTCTTTAAATATCTTTGCAACGGGATGAAAAACGGCAATGCAGTAATACAGTTATACGGTAACGCGTCCTCTTCCCCGTGAGCCGTCCAGGGGCAAGCCGATTAAGGGCGGCCGCCGGACGGCAGCAGGGGAAACCGCCTATATCTTGTCTGCAAGGCGGGAGAGAAACACTACCGGTGTAACCCTCAGTTGGACGTCGCCGGATATACTCATAATCTTATTGTACACAATCGCCGTTTTTTTTTCAAGGACAAACCCGGGAAAAAAGTACAAAAAGGAGAACTTTTTTCTTTCATTTTACAAATTGGACACAATATGCGCATCAAATCTTCCAAAAACGGGGAATATCCGAGCAAACAGAAGCCTCCGCTCTGTCGATATTCTTCCTTCCCCGCGTCCAGAGACGATCGTCCCGGGACGCGATCGTCTCTAAAAATGACAAAAACCGTGCCGGACTGTATAACAAGCCCGGCACGGTTTTTTCAATCAATCAGTTGCAGACCGCGCGCTCGGTTTCCTTGTCGAAGATATGAATCTTCGTGTTGTCGATCACGACGTCGATCTTGTCGCCCGGATGCGCAGTCGAAGTCGGCTCAACACGGGCGGTGAAAGAGTAGCCTTCGGTGTTGAAATACAGGTAGGTCTCAGCGCCCATCATTTCGGTCACTTCGATGTCCGCCTTGATCATGCAGTGCGGCAGGCTTTCGAGGTAACGGGGCTCGTCGTGCACATCCTCCGGACGGATGCCCATGATAACTTCCTTGTCCACATACTCGTCCAGAGCGCCCTTGGCGTTCTTGGAAGCAGGCAGCGGAATCTGATACTTCACGCCGCGGGAGGTTTTGGTATCCTCGGAGCCGAACTCTACGAAGAACTCGTCGCCCTTCTTGAGCAGCTTGGACTCAATAAAGTTCATCTGCGGGCTGCCGATGAAGCCGGCGACGAACATGTTGCACGGGAAATCATACAGATGCTGCGGAGACTCCACCTGCTGAATCAGGCCGTCCTTCATAACCACGATGCGGTCGCCCATGGTCATAGCTTCGGTCTGGTCATGGGTAACGTAAATGAAAGTCGTACCCAGCTTCTTATGCAGCTTGGAGAGCTCGGTTCTCATCTGTGCACGGAGCTTCGCGTCCAGGTTGGACAGCGGTTCGTCGAGCAGGAAGACCTTCGGCTCACGGACGATAGCACGGCCAAGGGCGACACGCTGGCGCTGACCGCCGGACAGAGCCTTCGGCTTCCGGTCGAGCAGGTGGGCGATATCCA